>Ga0116231_10000475_pt1 | contig 69650 bp, 35 predicted proteins | sample S1TSphgellanicum_2_FD_89695 | JGI IMG/M metagenome (GOLD analysis project Ga0116231, IMG submission 89695) | Host-associated microbial communities from peat moss isolated from Minnesota, USA - S1T2_Fd - Sphagnum magellanicum MG | ecosystem: Host-associated > Plants > Peat moss > Unclassified...
ATTGTGCTTATTCAAGAGCACCACTTAGGGAAAGAGGATGCCCAGGGCGCTGCCAAGGGCATGGAATTCTGGCGCGGAAGCGCCTTTTGGAACGAGGGTATTCCCTTAAGGCGATCACACAGAGTTAGCGCTGGAACGGCCATCTTGGTCGATAAGACAATTGCCCCACTCATAATAGCACATGGAACCCTAATGGAGGGCCGGGCGCAGTTCATCACGTTGCAAGCTCCAGACAATGGAACACTAACTATTGTCAATGTTTACGCCCCGCAATCCTCCAACGACAGGGCTCGTTTGTGGCAAAAGATCCATCAAGCAGATCTCGCCGTGGATCACATCATTTTGGGGGCCGACTGCAATCACCATGAGGGGACGGACTGGAGCGGTGCAACTGGGGCGAGGCCGATGCACAGAAAAGAATCCGCCTCATGGCACCACATGACCCTGAGGTATGGTCTAACGGACGCCTGGCACTTAGATAGCTTCCGGAAGCTCACAAAGAAAGCCTTCACCTACGACAACGGGAGGACGGGAGTCACCTCCGTCGTCTCCCGGATAGACAGGTTCATGGTCTCCCAAACACTAGAGGAAAGAGGGGGGAGAATAGAGGCGGTGGCCTCACTGAGAAACCTCATGGACCACTCGCCACTAGTCATGACGATATGGGGGCAACACAACCCCCCCATCAGCCCCTCACGTTACTTTGATGTCTCGTTTTTGAGCGATGAAGGAAGCAGGAAAGAAATTTGGGAAGCGTGGGTCGGGAGCCTTCCCCCCCCCGCCCCCAACGGAACGGACTGGCCGGCATGGTTGGAGGCCGCCACTGAAAGAGTCATGCGGTGCAACACAAGGCTCTCAAAGGAAAAAAAAACGTGCTCAATGGAGGAATGTGAGGGCCAGCACCCACAAGGTACACCTGGCCGAAATCCAACTCCAATTGGACTCGGCGAATGAAGAAGTGAGGAGCATCCTTTCCAACGCACAAGCCCAACTGGCAGAGATCTTTCAGACCTCGGTGGAGCGCAACAGGCATCTTTCCTCGTCGAACTGGCTCAGGTATGGGGACACTTGCTCAAAATCCTTCTTTGACTTTCATAGGATAGGCAAAAAGAAAACTCCCATGCGGGAGCTCAACATCGAAACCGGGCTCATCACGAGCCAAAGTGATCTTGCCCAATACGTCACCGAGTACTACTCACAACTCTACTCCTTAGATGCGCTCGCTCCCGGCACAAAGGGGGCCCAGGCGGAATGCTGGTCCAGCGTGCCAGCGAAAGTCGAGTAAGACATCAACACACAGCTCACAAGGGCCTTCACAGTCCAAGACATCCTGGTTGCCATAAAAGCCTTGCCCAAAGGCAAGGCGCCAGGCCATGATGGTATTCCTATGGAGTTTTTCCATGAGTATGCAGAAGAGGTTGCTCCAAACTTGGCGCAAGCCTTCACAGCCATGCTCAACTCCGGGGCAACTTCAGCATTCATCAACAAGGGCTTGATCACCCTCATTCCCAAAACCGGGGATCGAGCCAAACTTAGCAACTGGAGACCCATCACTTTGTTACAAAGTCCTGGCGAAGACCCTCGCAGGGAGAATCCAATCCGCACTCACCCACATCGTTAGACCCAATCAAACGGGCTTTGTGGAGGGGAGGAGCATTCTGGACAACGTTTTTATGGCACAAGAGGGTTTGGGCTGGGCGGAGGAAAGCGGGCAAGACCTTGTACTCCTTCTCCTGGACTTCGAGAAGGCTTTCGACAGGATCGAATGGGGGTTCTTTTTCACGGCCTTATCCAAGCTGGGCTTCAACAACACTTGGGTGCGCTGGGTTGGGGCTTTGTACCGATCAGCCTCCTCCGCCATCAAGGTAAACGGGGTCGCAGGCCTTGATTTCCAACTAGCTAGATCAGTCAGACAAGGATGCCCCTTGGCTCCTTATCTTTTCATTCTCGCCACCGACGTCCTGGGCTACATGTTGGCAGACCTTAAGTACGAAGTGGAAGGGCTCTCCCTTCCCAGAGGAGGGTTGATCAGAGACCAAACATTTACGGACGACACGGCCTTGTACTTGCAAGGCTCCCCGGCTAACCTCGACAAGGCGAAAGGGGTCCTCAAGACCTTTTGCCTTGCATCCAGGGCGAAGGTAAACTGGCACAAATCTGCTGCCATATGGGCGAGCAAGAAGGAAAGGACGTGGGAATGGGGTGGAAGCGAAGGCCTCAGGTGGATTCCAACTGGACAGGGAACTAGGTACCTCGGGATCCAAGTGGGATTCCACCTCCCCCTCGAGGCGAACTTTGACGCCATGATGGTTGCCCTCAAAGGCAAACTCATCAGCTGGAGTCACAACTCTCTCTCTTTGGCTGGACGGATCCTGGTGGTGAACCAGGTATTGCTCGCATCGATATGGTACTTGGCAGCATGTTGGAACCCCAACCCCAAGATGTGTTGCCAAGTACGAGGGGTTATTCGGAATTTCATCTGGGGCGGCAAGGACACACCCGCTCGGGCCAAGGTAAAATGGGACACCCTGGTGCTCCCAACCGCTCAGGGTGGCTTGGGAGTCACCGACCCCAAATCGCAATCGGAAGCATTACTCGCCAAATTGATGGTGAGGGGCCTTGCGCCAGGCGACGAGCCTTGGAAGGAGCTGATCAGGCACAATGCCGACCAGACCAAGCTACCAGTCCACGGCAAAGGCCCAACCAACCCCGACCTCAACTGGCTCCTCGCCGCGCCCAAGTTCAAAAGACTCCAAGCTTCGATGTGGAAAAGCATCGTAGGAGCCTGGCTGAACGTAAAGTTGGGACTAACTAAATCTGATCCATCAACGGGCGAGGACATCCTTAGGCAGCCAATCTTCGGCAACCCGTCCATCCTTAACGCAAGCGGCGATCCGCTTGGTGTAAGCGGACGGGGCGAAGGGTCCGCCCTGGCGCACGCCGGGTGCATTCGGATTAAGCACCTTTGGAACCCGGAAAACAGAAATTGGAAAGGACTTTCTGAATTAGGAATGAATCGTCACGCCTCGACCATGCGAGGCAGGGACATCATCACAGCAAGTATCCCTTGGAGTCCCGACGAGTTAGACTTCCACATCAAAGTAGGGGATTGGATCGCCGACCCAACCCCCGACACAGGAAACCCGCTCGATTGGGTCTATCAGGTGCTCGCTCTCACCCGCGGAAAGGCCGAAGTGTTAGAATTCCAAAGATCCGCGCGAGACGGCCGTATCCAGGCAACCTCGAAACATATTCACACGATCCACACGGCGAAGTACCGCACGGTGAGAGTCCTCCATCAAGAAAAACCTGGCACAACTCTCAGAGTTTCCAAGGATTTACCGGCCCCGAGTACAAAAACCCTCGTCCTCTGGGTCTTCGAAACAGGTTTCATCCGGGACCTGGCATTGGCGCTCCAACCCGCCACTCGGCGATGCTCCTTTCTTTGGTTACACCGCCAGAAGAGGTTACATCAATACTCGACCTCCGACCCGCCCCTCCAACATGGCGACCTTCATTCAAGATCTCAATCTCCGCAACACATCCAACGCCCAGCTAATCGCCAAGCTTTGGCACAACGCACGACCACGCAAAGTGGGTACACTCATCTGGCTCACTTTAAACCAAGGCCTCCCAGTGGGCACTTGGCTTCAACTCATGGGCATCGCCCCGCAATGTAAGGTGTGCGATTCCAATGCGGAAGAGACCCCCCAACATTGCCTCTTGGAGTGCCCGCTAGTTCAACACGCATGGGCCGCCTTCAAGAGAATTTGGATCGAATGGCAAGCGCCTCAGGACATGGTGATCAACTCGCCCTTCGTCCTTCTGGGCGAGGGAACCAGGGAGAGCGAAGGATCCACCTGGTCTCCTCGCATACCACATGGGCGGATTCACTTACCCCAGGCAACCACTAGATATTTTTTGTAGCTTCGTCTTGTACCACCTTTGGACTGAGAAATGTAGGAAGCACTTTGGTGAGCAGTATTCTACCTTGAAGGTGATCACTCAGGCTTGGGTGGCGACCGTTGAGGTCGGTATGGCCTCTTGGAAGGCCATTAGATCCCAACAGCGCACCAAAGACCCGGGCGTCCAAGCTAGTATTGAGTCTAATTTCAAAAGTGAATGGCTTCACATGAACATCTTGGGGAAGGACAATGCCACCATTGAGTGGCATTTCCTCCCCCCCTTGTATTACCTTCATTATTTTAATATGTGATGGGGCTGTTGCCTCCCTCCCCGCTTGGGGTTCTCCTGATGGACCCTGGGCTGAGTTCAAGGTCAGTAAATTGACACTAGAGGTCTCTTCTGCCATTTTGCCTACATTTGTCTGCATGATGCTGGGGCATGAGGCATGAGGTGCTATTAAGCAAATTGAGCAGGGTGTTCATATATTTTCTTCTTTTGCACATTTGATTTTCTTTGCCTTGCTGGGCAGTTTCATCTTGTCTGAAGATGGAAGAGATGAAAATGCTGTGCTCTCCATCCCCAATGCTACAAATGTTAGATCTTTTTGTGGTGGGGGAAGCCCTCTGGAAGAAAGAAGTAGCTACAAAGTCAACTTTGTTGGCAAGTGAAAGGTGAAGTGGCTTTCTAGGTCTACTTCTCCTCTGACCAAAAAGCTTCTGAATGATGTTCTTGGCTTCCTCCTTGCTCTTCTTAGAAAAACAAGAGGCATTATATATTGATTACATAGTATAAGCCAATTTAATTTAGTCAATTAGGAAGATGGTATAGAAACATGGTATACCTTCTATTGATGCTTTGTGCTAGATGACAAGAAAAGTGGTAACATATATATCATTTCATTTTTCAGTCAAAATGAAAAGAATTCACTTTGATGGAGGAACTCAATTGGCTTCTGTGCAGGTGGGACTGTCACCAGGTTTGGAGTTATCAATGACCTACCAACTCAATGTGCTAGCAATCGCTGTGATGTGTGATGGGCCTGCTCTGCTTCAATATGAAAAACTCCTTATCCAAGTCATAGGAGCTGCATTTGATGCTCCATCGTATAAGGTTAGACTCAGTCTTGATTTTGTTTACATTGTGAGTGTGGTGGACTTGTGTATTCTCGGCTTGATCTCTTCCTGTTGCTTGAGAAGGCTTGTGGGGTGGTTCTTTGATTGTCTCAAAAATTACCATACAGATGGCCATGGACTGTGCCACTAGACTATGGGGTCAATGCTCCTATTCAAATGGAGTAGGTCGTAGGAAACTACCCTACCAGTTTCACTATGAGCCCCTCGAGCTACCCTCTGACCCTGGTGAAGGAACATGTTTTAAATTCTTCATCACAGTAGTAGATTATCTGAGAAACAAAATTGCACAACATGATGAGACTGATGTTGGTCAAAAGCATGTCCAGATTCTGATGTCCCTTTTGTGCTGCACAGGACTCTATCTTTCCAGTATGGATCATGAGGGCAACTGCATGAATAAGATCCATGGGTTTGATGGTGAAGTCAAATCAAAGTTCAATGAGACTATGGCAGATCTTTTTGCAAAGGTCTTTGGGACTTGCCAATGTTTTGAACAAGAAAATATTTGTTGTCCATGGAGGTTTGTTCAGCAGTGATGATGTCAAGCTATCAGATATCAGGGCCATCAATGACCAATTTCAAGAGCCCAATTAAGAAAGTGAGTGTGTTGAAAGTGTCAGTCACCCAATTTGCCATGGTTTGGGAGGAAGACAATTGTCTTGAACATGTGCCAACCTTTTGGTTTTGAAATTGAGGGAAGATTTTAGATATAAGGGCTGTTCATGAGGGTGCTTTGCTGAGGGAGGCACATGATCAAGCTGTCTGGTCAATGATATGGAGCCACAATTGAGAATTGGATGGTGACTGGTGATGATGGTGGCTGCATTAAGTTTGTGACTCCATCCTCGTGCATGATTCACACACTGCTGTGGCTGTTGTTTGAGATAGATATGTCTGCATGCTTGCTTTTTTTATTCTCTCTTGGGAACTGGAAGTAGAGCAGAGGTAATGTTGTTTGTCATTGACTAAATCAGTATTCCTGGTTATGCATACATATACTTACTGGCAAACCAATATGAATAATGTGAAGGCCAACAAAACTGCTCACAAGGAGGCAGTCTGTGACCTGAGATAAGCTTGTATCTGACAAATCTGCAGTTTTTGCTTGTGTGAATTGTTCCATTCTCTTGCTCAATTCTTGCTCAGGAAATTCAAAGGGCTCTAAATAAATTCAATCACTTTTGCTGAAACTTATTGAAGGAATTTAGAGTTTGGCTGGGAAGGAGAGGATGTTGCTGGAACTTAGCAGTGGAAGAATGGCAAGTTCAACAGTGTTGTTGCTACAGAGTTGAGCAGTCTTCATATGAAGATGGTTTCCTGAGGATAGTAACATAAAACAGTGAGACTCATCAAGAGACTTTAGTTGTGTGCTACACATAGGGTTGACTACTAGGAGTGACGGTGTTCCATTCTACATCTTTTAAGTTGCAGCAGAGGGAAGAGAGGAGAGGTTAAAATCCAAAAGGCTATGCTACTAGACCTTCTAAATCAGGCTCTGTTCTTTTGTACCATATTTTGTGCTAACAAGTTTGCAGATGCTGGAGCAAATTGCTCGTAGTCGTTCAATTTCTGCAGGAAATCACTTGTTTGCATGGCGTGGCCTGACTATTCGCACTGGAGTGATGTCTGTAAATTCCATTGATGACTGGTCTGGTGAGGATTTACACTGAAGTTGACTAGTTGTTAATGTTTCTGCTGATGCTTGCAACACTGAAGTAAGAGGATGATTTTATCACTCTTGTCGTAGAGATATTTGGAGGATTGATATTTGAAGCTTCACCATTTGAAGTTTCCTTTGAGGTCGCGTTTGCCTGTTTATGAGAGAGTTTGTGAAAGCTTCAGCGTTCGTGTGGGATTGTGAAAGTTTGAGCTTTCGTGAGAGTCTGAGAGCTTGAGGAGGGTGTGAGCTTCTGTTACAGCTCGTCACCATTTTGTGTTGCATTGCTCTTCGTAATCGGGTGCCGCTAATGTTCTTCGTGACCGTGTGTCGCCGCCGCTCTTCGTCGTCGTATGGTACTATTTTTTTCTCTTCCCGATCGGGTGCCGCTGCTGTCCTCTGCGATCGGGTGTTGCTAGTCCTGCATGTTGCTTCTCCTCGCTATCGCCTTTTACCTTACTGTCGTTATTTTCTATTGGTGATGCTATAGTTCTTTCCCATTGTGTGCAATGCAGATACCTGAATCTGCGGGTCTCTATTCTGTATTGGCACCCGGGAAGAGCGTTATAACCATTGGCTTCCTTCAGGAGGCAAAAGATCTAATTAATCAAATCTCACACTTGAAGGCTGTTGCTTTGGAGAAAGATGATTCAATTGCTCAAATCAAGGAAGAAATGAAATCCGCGAAGGTGCATCTCCATATGCAGTTCCAGGCGCAGTCCGCACGCATGACAAATAATCACGAAAATCTCACTAAAAAGCACTCTGAATGTGTGGAAGAGAATAAAGGGCGTTTTGGACAAATGGAGGAGATGATTTTACATCTCAATCAGCAAGTTTCAGTTCTCATAGCTGAAAGTAATGATTTGAAGAGGCTTTTTAAGAAAGGGATTGATTTGGCAAACAATGTGAAAAGGAGGGTAGCTTTGACGGCAGCAAGTGAAGAGGTAGAAAAGATACTTGGAAGGAAGGAGGAGGAGAAAGAATTGTGGAGTTTTTCTTTTTAGGGGACTGAGTGGGGATAAGTGGCGAGATTGGGTGTCAACAATACCAAGGTGAGAGAATTGCTAGGAGCAGGTGCATATGAATTCAATGAATCAATCCACAACACTCGACCACAAGATGTGGTGGGAAGCATAGTGTGCATTCCTCCAGGCTTGGAGCGAACAGCCTGGGAGGAAAAAAAATTCTTGCCCTTCAAGAGAAATTTTTTAGAAGACTTGTTCTTAGAACATATTCTTAATGCAGAAGAATAGTACATGAAGCTAAGTGTAGAGTAGAACATTCTTCTTTTTTTGTTTAGGGAATCAATTTTGGAACAAATGTCTCTCCATTTTCAATCCTTTTTGTATGCTCACAATCATGTCCTGTGATTCGAAAAGACGGAAAACTTAATTGAGTGGGCGAGAGAGTCCACATTCCTGGATCCAAGTCTAAGTTGTTAAACAATGGGATGTTGTGTGTTTTGCTTTTGCTTGTCAAGCAGATGAAACAGGAATGGTTGATCAGATCGAAGCATGTAGGGGATTCTATTTTGATAACTGTGATTCTGATTTCCATTTTATATTTGAGCATTCTCATTTACTGTTATGGTGCATTTGATTGAGGTTTGTCAGGTACGTAAAAAGAAAACAAGAAGTAATCTCACAGTGCACCAAGTTTCTCCATCAAGCTCACAATATGTAGTATGTCTTATTTGGTGCTATTCGTTTTTCCTAGTTTAGCACGTATTCTTGTCTCCTGGAGGAAAGCATGCAGGAGGTGCAGGGCTGGTCAATGCTCCTGACATTGAGGAAGCTGAAGTAGTGGATTGACTCCAGAAAACATTGGATGCAAGACAAGGAGCAAGTTGACAAGGTAGGTCACAAGAGTGGCTGTTGCAACAAGGAGAAGGATTCAGCAAGGAGAAAGATTCAGATGGTGCATTCCTGGCAGGTCAAGCTCTCAACCAAAATCATGCCACACAGTTCTTTTCTAACAAATGGGTAAGATTCCTAATCCCTTGTGGTCCTTCTTGCTGAAGATTTCAAGGGGAAGGCTATTTTGTGATTCAGATTGGGGAGGCGATGTTGACACAAGGAGATCAACAACTAGCTACGTTTTCCTTTAAGGAGGAGCGGCTGTTTCTTGGGCTAGCAAGAAGCAATCAGCAGTTGCTTTTTCTTCTACTAAAGCGGAGTACATGGCATGCACTCGTGCAACTAAAGAAGCTCTGTGGCTTAGAAGGTTCTTACATGAAGTGGGATAGATGTAGGAAGATGCAACTCTTATACTCAGCAACAGTGGAGGAAACTTGGCTTTGTTGAAGAATCCAGTGCATCACCTACGCACAAAACACATAGATGTCCGATTCCATTTTGTGAGGGAGCATATCTCCTCTAGTGAAATTTTGTTTGACTACTGCTCAATGAAGGAGATGGCTACTGACATTCTTACCAAGGCAATCCCCAAAGATCAGTTTCAGACTCTCACGAGCAAGTTAGGATTAGGGTATCACAAATAGAAAACACAAGACTAACATTGAGTGGGAGTGTTAAAGATTGCAATGATTTGTTTTAGTTTATTTAGTGATCCAATTGATTTCCCTCATCTATCTCTACCAGCTGATTTCTCTCACCCACCTCTACATGCTGCTAACTAGTGTACATCAATTGACTTTTACTTGATCTTTAGGATCATATTAATTCCCATGGCTATATATATATGCCCCCTTTGGTATCTCTATAGTAATAATCTTTTTTCTTTCACTTGTAAATGACCAATCCAATGACCAAAGAGCACAAGAGCTTAGATAATATTCTTTTTGATTAGGAGGCTTGTTGTTCTGTTGTTGTAAACAAGTTTGAGATGGAGTCCTCATTCTCCCAACAAGTTATGGGCCCATAGGGGTTCATAATGCTAGCCATCAAAAGATAATATACATGCTTCTGCCAAAGTTGTTTGTTTCTCCAAAAAAATTGTTATGTTGGCGTATTCAATGATTGCTACTAGCCTTTTTGAAAATTTTCTTCCTTTTATTTACGAACTTCGAATCATGGATGGTATCTTTTTCAATAGTAACCTCAGATTGAAGATCTCTGTTGATTTGCTAATTTTTAACTTATTCACGGTTGGGGTCTAAAAAAAGGAAAAAAGATTCTAAGATTTTTGTGGGACTACTTTTTGCAAATAACATTTACTTGAAACAAATTTAAGTGAGAAAAATTGAATAGTTCAAATTAAGATAATTCATGTGATAATGGTGAGTTTTCACATTCATACATAATTATGTATGAATATTTTGGTTTATAGCCAAAAACGTTGAAAATTTCAAAATGAATTTCAATGGACTACCAAACATGTTTTTTGGCAAGATTATTTTGTGCACATGTGACTTGACCCTAAAGCTAAACATTTGGAACCCATTGAACATAATTTTTTTGTCAAATGGTTTAAAAAATCAGCCCTTGCCTTACAACCATTTCCTTCAAAATTTTAAAACTTTGAAATTTTGTATGATTTAGTTTTCATCAAGTTCATCCAATGAATATCTACTTTCATAGAAGGAGGCCTATTTTTATTCTACAAAAAGTTTGAAATCAATTCTATGATTTTATGCTTTTATTTTTATTTATTTTTGAAATTGCAATTTAAACAGTTAATATAATTAGTTTACTGAACTCAAAATGACGTTTACATAATATCCAAATTATTTTTAAATATTTTTATTAATTTAACAAGACATCATTTTATCTATTAACATACAACAATCCATTACAACTATAATAATGTAAGATAAATAAAAATCCAAAGTTGTCCTTTGCAAGCCTTTATATACATATCATTCCTTTTTGGTACCCCAATCATGAATATACCCAACAAGACCTAAAATGTGTAATACTTCATGCAAGACTCCTTTGACTTCGCAATCTCCCACTTTCATGGATAGAACAACACTTCCTTTTCCAATAACCTTTTGGATAAAATTATCTCCCATGTAAATGGATCATTTGGGGGTGTTTTTGTAATTTTAAAAAAAAAATCTTTGAAAATATTGAATGATGATAAATTCTCAAGTCAATGTATTAAGACTTGTTGTCTAAAGTATTTGTCATTGCAAAAAATAATTGTTTAACTACAGTAATTGTTTTTTGGGTATGTGCTTGTTTTTTCAAATCTACTACCTTTTTCTTACAGTCTCAAATCCAATGGTCACGTTTCTTGCATTAGTTGCATAGATCTTTCTTCTTGTCTTTTTTATTTGCCACCTTTTAATTTGCTACAAATTAAATTGTTGGATGTGACTTTAGATGTGTGAGCAACCAAAACAAACTTTCCTTCACTTGAACCTTCAACATCCTTCTTTTTCAACTCTTCATGAAAGAGTCTAGCTCTAACAAATTCAATGTTCATATTAACTTTTACCCATGACTCTAAAGCTACTATTAAGTTGTTGTAAGATTTTAGTAAAATATACAACAACACCATCACAAGGTCATTTGCCTCAAGTTTCACTCTTATCATTTCAAGTTGATGACCAATGGACTTAATTTGTTACTATGATCCAATAGAATGTTAATAACATTCATTTTGTAAGCAAAGAAATGATGTTTCAAAAATAGTTTATTTGCTAGACCTTTAACCTCATAAATCTTTTAGGAGACAATTTCAAGTTTCTATTGTTATTCTTGTTCCAATGACATTTTGAAACAAATAGTCATGCAAGCTCATGACAATGAGGGTCCTAGCTATTTTTATTTTTATTTTCAATATGCAAAATTCATTATCAATTTAACCTTTGTTCTTAATACAATGCCCCAATTTTTTTTCTTTTAACAACATTTGCATCTTAAACTTCCAAAGATGAAAGTTATCCCCTACAAACTTTGTTATGATTGATGTGAACCCCTATGAACCTATAATTTGTTGAAAAAGTGAACACTCCATCTCAAACTTGTTTACAATAGTAAAACAACAAGCTTCTTGATCAAAAAGGATATTATCTAAGCTCTTGTGCTCTATGGTCACTAGATTGGTTATTTAGAAATGAAACAAAAAAAGATAATATTATAAAAATAGCAAAGGGGACATATGTACAGCCATGGGAATTAATGTGATCCTAAGATTAATGTGATCCCCTTTCCTAGAGATTGAAAAAATTCGGTTGTCATCAAATAGTGGGGGTGTGTTGGACGACGACCAAATTGTTTTGGTCACCATCCAACACACCCCCACCATTGGATGGTGATTAAAATTTTTTGGTCCCCAAAGAAGGCATGGGGGTGTATTATTTTTATTTCAAAAATGATTACCTTGTCTTGTGGTGACCAAAACTTTTTGGTTATCACAAAAGGGGGTTTTCCAATATGACACGCTCCCCTTTCCTAGTAATTGAAAATATTCAGTTAACGTTAAATAATGGTAGTTTTTCGTATATTGACCGAATTGTTTTAGTTGCTATATGACACACCTTCACCATCAGATGGTGATTGAAAATATTCAATCATCGAAAAGGGTGCAGGCATGTGCTATCATTTTGGAAAAACAACCCCTGTTTTCCCTTTTGGGCGACCAAATTTTTTTTCAATCTCTATAAGGTATGGTGACTAAAGTTTTTAAATCACCAAACCTTACGATGGCTAAAATTTTTCAAACACCATACTTTATGGTGAATGAAACAAATTTCAGTCAACATAAGGTACAACAACCAATTTTTTTAATTACAAAACCTTACAACAACTAAAAATTTACCACAATTAAATTTTTTTGATTGTTGATGCAAGATGTGAAATGAGGGTTTTCCAAAAATATATGACATGCCCCCTAGTTTTGGTGACTGAATTTTTTCGGTCGCCATTCAACACACCCCACCATCGGATGGCAATTGAAAAGATTTGGTTGTCGAAAGGGGTGCAAGTGTGTATCATTTTGGAAAAATCAACCCCCACTTACCCTTTTGGGGGACCAAAAAATTTCAATTGCCATCTAATAGTGGGCGTGTTGGATGGCAATAGAAAAAATTTGGTCACCTTCTGCATAGTGACCATGTTAATTGAATTTTTTTGTCATCATAGAAGGTTAACTTGTGCCAATTTTTTGGAAAGCCCTCATCAACAACTTTCCAAAAAAATGTGACATGTCACATTTCCTTAGCGACCAAAAAAATTTGATCGCCATTGGATAGTGGGGGTGTGCAATGGCAACCAAAAAAATTTGGTCGTTATTCGACACATTGACACCATCAGATGGCAACCGAATTTTTTCAATCGCCCAAAAGTGAAAACACAAGTTATTTTTCAAAAACGATAACACGCGCTCGCACCCCTTTTGGTGATTGAAAGATTTTACTTGTCATCCAATGGTGGGGTGTGTCGGATCGCAACTAAAACAATTCAATTACCATTTAAGAACTTACCATTATCTGATGGCGACTAAAACTTTTCAATCGCTAAGAAAGGGGGGCATGTCATATGTTTTTAGAAAGCCTTAAGTTTTAGTCACCACGACATTGGCAACTAGAAATCTTTCAATTGTTACAAATTTTTGATTATCATAGAGTTGGCAATGAAAATTTTTGATCATAATAAGGTTTGGTGACCAAAAAGGTTTGGTCACCACAAGGTTTGGCGATCGAATTTGCCGTACACTTTGGCGACCAAATTTTTTTTCAGTCACCACAAGGTACATTAATTGAAATTTTTTGGTTGCCACAAGGTTTGGTGATTAAAAAAACTTGGTAACCATACCCTATGGCTACCAAAATTTCTTTTGGTAACCACAGGTATGACGACCGAAAATTTTCAATCATCGCAAGGTTTGGCAACTAAGAAAATTCAATTGTTGTACCTTGTGGTGATTGAACTTTTTTTCAATTATTGTAGGGTACATTTTGATCGCCACAAGGTACAATGACTAAATTTTTTCAATTGCCACATAGTTTATGACGACTAAAACAAGTCAAGTTTTGATTGCCCATAAACTTGCCCCAAGCAACCATGGAGTGCTTTTGATCGAGGTTGACCTAGGTTGACCATATACTAACATGACATAAGGGTGCATCTACATCCAAATGCGTCTATCATGTCATGACAAATGCATAGATGCAATGACAACCTTAACATGAACTAAGAACATGTGCAAGCAGGTGAAAGAAATCAGTTAACAAAGGTAGGTGAGGGAAATCAGTTGGATCACTAAATAAATTAAGACAACTCATTGCAATCTTTACAAAATGTGCACGAAATTTGAGGAAGCTAATGAGGCAAGAAGAAATATTCATGTTGTGCTTGCACTTTAAGCTTTGGTAGTTTCTCTTTCAAGGGGAGATTGTGATGTGGAGATTTCACGTTGTCTCTTCAAAATATGCTAGAAATCAATCCATATACACTTGAAGAACCAAATGATGTCAATATCTTCGATCCATTTTGTCTATGCAAACAAAAGATTCAAAAACAATTATCACAATGATTTGTGTTGAAACTTTCTTTTGTGTTTTTCAAGAATTGATGCATTCATTATTTCATTTTAGTGTATAGCTCAGAAATTGCATGAAATGTTACTTGTATAACAACAAAAAAACATGAAGTATGAAGCAAGTTACAAGTTTCATTTCCATTTCTTATTCTTTTTTCCAATTTTTTCAATGGTACCCCACCACTACAAGAACAACAATGCAGAGTGATGATGAATTGCTCAATTGTGTTGTGCCTTTGTCACTCTTCTAGAATCTTGCCCTAAATAGGATGCATGTGTTTGGTTTGTGCATAAAAATTCTTTCAGCTAATTGCTTGAAGAAATTATTTTAAAACTTCACATATGTGCAATATTTCCTTTGATGTGACCATTAGGGAATAATGCACTTGATACAAGCAACTTGATGGTTGTTTTATAAGCTTTGATTCATTTGATAGTACAATCTTAGGTAGCATGTGACTAGTGCTTTGATCAATTGTTGGGTACATGAAAATGGTCCTAGCATTCGTGAAGGTGTGAAAGCAGTGAAATGGCATAGTGATGCCACTATGGGTGCAAGTTTTCGGTGTACACTTTGGATTTGCTTAAAATTATATAAACATCTACGTCCTAAGTACTATCACAATTATGAACTCAAAAGGAAGATGCAATTGTGATGTTGGTTCGCACTCAAGAGACATAGTTAATCAATGAAGGTCATCTTTATCAATGTAAGTGGCAATTCACTCAACTAACCAAAAATCAAAATAAAAGTGAAGGTTATCCATGGTTGTAAGATAGTCATTATGATGCAGAAAATTTAGGTATTGTTCTAGTGTGTTTGTAAAATTGCAATTATTGCATTATAAAAACAAAAGTGCTAATTTTTTTATCAGGTAATTGCATGGTAGGGTGGGATGAAAAATCGGCAAAAAAAAAACTACCACTAAAGTCCATTTCATATTGTGTATTTTTAAATACATGTCATGGTGTGACAAAATGCATATGAATACAAAAGTTATAGGTCATAATTTTTTTATCCATTTGTGAGATGTGCATTAAAAAGGATAGTGATTAAAACACGTCTGCAAAATTTCAACAGAAAACATTTTTTTTTCATATGATATCTAGATAAGGTGGTTTGTCAACATTCAAAAGTTCATTAAAAGTCCATAGCATAATACTTTCAATGGATATGATGCAAAACTTTTTTACTTTGTTCTCTTTATACATTTTCACCCCAAAATCAAGTCTCTAAACAAATTCAAAATCCCTCATTGAACCAAATCAAAGTCCATTTTCACTTTTGTTCTTGTTACACCCCTGTGCTTCAACTTCAAAAGTTCATAGCTTTTGTGATTTCATAGATTTTTCATATTAACAACTTGCCCCATATAAGTATTGATGTCTATAATTTAAAAATGAGTCCCCATTGAAAAATCCTAACATATATAGTAAGATTTAACAAATGCAATGAAAGCATAAAGTTAAAATATAATTTGTATGAGTAGAACAGTTTGCAACTATTGTCAAATCACAGTCATGTAATGATATTTGAACTTGAGTTGTTGCCATTTTAAAATCTATAACCCGAATTAGAACTACATAACTATAAATATGACTAATACACAACTGCTAGAATTTGTGAGAAATTTTCTAAAACCTACCCAACATGGTCCAATTGCACAATAGGTGCTGTCAAATGGACCTATATAGTTTGAATTAGGAGTAATACTGATTGAGAGGGTTAAACTTAAACTTAAAGTATAAACTTGGAGCTGGTCCTAGAGCCTGTAGGCAAGAGTTATAAGGAGTTAAACCCAGCACTTGGAAAGAAGAAGTTGTGTTAAAATAGAATTGAGAGAATTCTCTTTTCAACTTGATTCCTCAGTTTTTAGTACAAACTAGACCCAAAACTCAAGTGTTCAAGAACACCAGTATAGGAGTAATGGACCAAGCTGACATTGTGAGGTGGATGGTGGAGTTTTGGGAACTATGAGCAACTAGATGGAGACATCCAGTTTTAGGCTGCCTAGCAAGCACGTATAAAGATCGTGAAAGCACACAGCAGAACTGATACTAGTGTGTTATTGGAGCTCCTGGTGCTGTTGACAACCATCTTTACTGCAAAAGTTTGCCAACAATCTATGAAGCTTAACATGCCAGTTTAAGTGGTTAGAATCTTTGATGGCTCTGCTATGTATCTAAACTGAAAAATGGAAACAAACATAATATGTCTGATCTGCCTGTGAGACCCTAAGCTGGTTAACTCCCTTGCAAAGAAACTTTCGCATTGCTTGTTCAAACTCATGCCCCCAACCACTATAATAACATGTGCTCCTTCAAAACCTGAACTATATTTGTCACTACACCAAAAAATAAATCCAATACCAAATTCTGGACCTCCCCTTTTCTTGAGAAAACATTTATCAAGCACGCTAGTGCCAAACAAATAGCACATAACATGAAATTCTCCAAGAGTATATTCAATTTTTATTTGGGTGTTCCAACTGATATCCTCAACCAAATCATGCATTCCTTGCAGACAAAATTGCATGGATACAAATAAGACAAGACAAGACATTGGTTTGGAGGTCTTCTCCTTCTAGACAGCAAAACATATCAATGGCAGTAATGAAAATATCTATCATCAAAAAGTACATCAAACCAGCATGCCAAGTGATGTACATATGCTGCAACCACTGTCAATTGAAACTCCAGTGGCACATCAATCTCAAAAAGATCCTCCTCCTGCACACATACCATGAAACACAAATATAAGGACAAAATACTGTATCTAACTTCCTTCTCAGTTTCTCACTTTCTTGTGATTGGGCACACCAATCCTTCTTTCAACTTCAACTTTGGTGTGGGCACACCAACTCTGGGAAGGATTGCTGTGCCCAGTCACATGAAAGTGAGAAACTGAGAAGGAATTTAGATACAGTATTTTGTCCTTATACTTGTGTTGTTTCTCACAGGTCTGAAAGAAGGATTGGTGTGCATCAAAGTTGAAGTTGCAAGGAGGATTGGTGCAGGCACTTCCATGTGACTGGGTACATCAATCCTTCATTCAGACCTGTGAGAAATAACTCTGGAATGTCATGCACAAGCTTGAGATTCACCCCATAATAGTTCTATTGAAAATGTAAAAAAAACTTGAAACTTATATCTATCTTGGGTTTGAGGCTATAAAAACAACAGATTTGTGAAGGGGACAATATGGTGATGGATCATAATTTGAGAATTCTATTCAAGTTGAGTGGTAATAAACTTTTTCCATTAAAGGGCCTTCAAATTGTAGGTATTTAGTATCAAACATCAAAACTTGTGACTTTAGACAGGCTTTGATTATTATTTTTTTATTATAGATAGTCGAACTGTGAGGAGTTGATATTGATTACAACTCCTCCTTACTTTTGATATCATGACCTTGTGAGCTTGTGTCAAGGTTGGGGCATGACAAAAGAAATGGATGAAAAATGAGGTCAATATTTCCCTTGCAACTACTATATTGAGTGTGACAAAGTGCAAGGGAACAAATTTCAATATTTCAAGGTGTTTGAAATCTTTGGATCAAGGTTAAGGGAGTGAACCTTGTCCAAATTGTGCCCTTTTTAAGTCATTAGAACTTTTAAAAAAAAATTATTATACTAAAATGAAGTTGCAATCCTAAAACAAAAACCTTAAACACAAGTTAAGGCTGTTTGAAGAATTGTCAAAATAATTTTCAATCACTTAATCATTTGACAAAAAATCAAATAAGCTTTAATGATTTTTTTTGTTATGTTTTTGGAATTTTTTTTTCAAAGATTACAGGTTTGTCTTTGATAGCTCTCAAATGAAAGTTAAACTAAGAAAACTATGAATCTCCAAAGTTATAGAACTCATAATGCATTTGATAGAATGTTATCATTTATCTCATTCAATGTTTTAAAAAAAATTGAACATATAATCTGTGAATGTAATACCACTTCATGAAACTGGTTTATAAAAACAATTCAAGACACCAAAAGAATGCTTGAATTTTGAAAGAAAGAAAAAATAGAACCAACCTCTTGTGATGTAGATGGTGGAGGTTCCTTGGGGTTTTGCTTGGTCCTTCTAGTGTCAGCCTGTTCTTATTTGTAAGAGAACTTTTGGTCCCATTTCCAACTTTTTGTAAAATTTGAAAGAACCCTTGGTTCTGGTTGAACAATTTTTTTTGAATTTTTTTTAAGAACCTCCAGTCAAGACCTAGTTTTTCACATTTCAAAACCCTCAATTCCCAATTCTTTTAAAACAATTCCTATATGGGTTTGAATTCCTATATGAGTTTGGTTCAGAACTGAATTTAGTTCTCAATTCCCAATTCTTTTAAAACAATTCCTATATGGGTTTGAATTCCTATATGAGTTTGGTTCAGAAACGAATTTAGTTCTACTTATGGATATCCCAAAACTGCATTTTTTCTAGTTAGTTAACAATGTACCACCGACAAAATGTCAACACCTATATCAACTACTTGCCTTGACCCAAAAATAATAATGTTTTAAAAAATTTGCATATTTGAAACATGTTCCAAAAGTAAGAATTACATGTGTAGTAATGCCACCCAACCCCAGCTCAACCCCAAATAATGATTCATAAAAATGTTGTTACTATTCAAAGCCTTGAATTGTTTTTCAAACTAACAACACGTCTAGCCCCAGGCATGAAAAAAAAACTTTAAAAATTAGATTTGAAAATAATAAAGAACTAGAACCAGGGTTTTTTTTTTAAAAACAATTTCCTAGATTAGGTGCACCGGCCAGGATCCCCCACTACTAATTAGCATCAACAAATGGTGACTGTCCTAAGTGGGCTGTAGCACTTTTACAAAAGTGCTGCTATAAGTGGTGACCTAGAAAGTGCCTAGATCTAGATGTGGTTAATTTAATTAGTTTTATTTCGAAAAATGGTCAAAATAATTCCTAAAAATTAAAATATTTTTTTTTCATTTTTCTGAAAAAAATTGGCCAAGCTGCAAAATTTCACCACCCAAAAAACAAACCCTACATAAAGTGGGTTTTGGGGCTGGTTCTGGTTTTAGCTTGAGGTTGGTTCCCAGTTCCCATCCAGTTCTCTGGTTTTTGGCCCATTTCAGTTCTCAGTCTGGTTAGCAGGTACCTGGATCACTAGGTCTAAATTTTGAACAAAAAATTTCAGAATCAGAACCAGGAACCACCCAAAAACCGGTCTCTTGTTTGTTCCTCCTGAAAAATGCTAGTAAGGCTTACTCTTTTTTAAAGGTGGACATTTCCCCGAGTTATGATAATGAAGTATCATCATGGGCAACATAAGATTAATGAACATGACTTAATCAAAACGAAAATTGGACGTGTGCAACGATTTTGTCAAGTGATTGTGAATCCAAAACCATGAAGCATGCTATGAATTTGATGGTTCCAAAATATCACAAATTTTGACACTAAACTTTGTGATGCAAGTGTGATTGAAAACCGTTTCCCATGGTGATATTTAGAGCATGAGCGGAAGTGCTCAGTATGTGACCCGGCAAAAATATTTTTCACATCCAAGTTTAGTTATTTGCTTTTCTGCAACCCACCCCTAAAACTGAAACTCAGACAGCAAATAAGTGGGGGACTACTAATACCAAACCTGGGTCAATCAGAAACACTGAGCAGAAATTATGTTTGCCATTGTTGAGCCCCTTTTCATCTTACTCATTAGAAAAAGGACCCAAGTACAAACCCCAAGAAATAATTATGAACAAACAAGAAGATGCTACAATATATTACTTATAATATACTCATTTTACATGTTGATGTTAATTCAAATACTTCAAAAAGATTAAAAAACAAAACAAAAGGATAAATGGACAAACCAAACTACATGTCATTGTGTAGTTCTCCCCTTAAGGGCAAAACCAACAAATTACCTTCCTTTAAGAGACAAACAAATGTAGCCTTTATTGTTGGCCCCAAGTGTGAACTATCTACCCAACTAATTTCTGCTTCCAACATGAGTTTTTTTTTATACTTTAGTTGAATTTTCAATGACAAAAATTCAATATCTCTCACATCTTATGTCTCAAAATTATGAAACCACCTTCATAAAATCATATTCATTGACATTGAGGGCTTTCCAACAATATATGATACTGGGCTTCCCCAATTTTCCCCAAAAAAATTATTTTTGAATTTTCAATGACAAAGTTGTTCAATATTTAATAACTCTCACCATAGATCTAAACATTGCAAAACCACCTCAATGCAATCCTCCTCATTGAGGGCTTTTCAACTGTACCAAGAGCACAGTGCAAAGTACTATGGTTTGGGAGATCTCAGAGTGACAAACAAAGAAACAAAACAAACAAACTCCCTTTAATCTAGACAGGTTCTACGGTTGGACATATAACATGCAACTTTGGTCACATAATTGGTCAGTGCTGTACCACAAGAACACATCAAAACAGAACATCAGGTGATACAAGAACCAACACAACATGTTCAGGACCTGAAGTTCCATGTAATGTGAGTTACCAGAACTCCATGTGTAGGTCACCACGTAGGTGAGTGTTAGACCTGAGTGTTATGTGGGTGTTATCAGAAGCACACACCAAAACAGAACATATGCACAGGACATGAATCATGCAGTGCAACCGAGCAGTCTAATAACCAGTCGCTGGAGGGTGCAAATAATCAGGCTGGACCCGAGTGGCTGGTGAATGCAGCTCATGGGACGGTGACTCCAGGAATTATCCAAGTTCAAAGTTGTGACCACGTCCTTGCAGCTTAAGATATAGTACACCCTGTTGCAAAACATTAGAATTAAGGGAAATTAGCTTGCTACAGGCCAGTCCCCGGAAAGAAGCTATGCAGAACTACCAAATGAACCCAGGCTGGAGTATCATTAATCGAAATGGATGAATAAGTACCCACCGCTGTTCATAATGGGGGTATTAGCTCAGGCCAAAAATGGTGACCAACAGTTTTGGAAATAGAACTTTCATGCAACCAATGTGAAGGCTCAGCATGCACTCGAAGTGCCTTGATTTTTTTTCTTTTAAGTTTTGGGTGGGAGTGGGGGAAAGGTGGGGAGGATTTTTCTCATTTTTCCTTTGTTCCCAACATGTTCTCATCAAGTTCCCAATGGGTTCCCATCAGGTTCCCAATGTGTTCCCTCCCCTTCTCACCTATAATAGCTGGGCCAAAGGGGTGAGATCCTCTATCATTCCATAGAATCTTCTATTTTGGGGAGCCTCTGTAGTTTCATCTTTTTTTTTTTGCTATGGCCAATCAAATTGGCTCATTGCTTATAAAAAAAAAGTTGGACTTGTGAGGCACTCCCAACTAATTAATATGAAACAGAATAATCATCCTAGTCCATGCCATTAGCACAGGTCAAAAATGGACACAACTAGTGTGAAGAATAGAAATTTCTAGGAGCCACTGAGACTGGTGAACATGGTAGTATACTAACTTATATTACCATAAAGTAATCCGGATGAATATAATGGCAGCAGGCGCAAAAACAAAAATTTGCTTCAACAGAATCGATCTACTACTGCTGCTAAAAGTCTGTAGCAACTGGAATATTTGTTGCAAAATCGAGAGTTGCAAGCTAGTACAAATCTAGAGACGTTTTCCATATTAATGCATTGATGGTGACATAAGACCTCTGGATCTCGGCTGATATATTATTATTCCTTTGAAACCAGCTCGCATCGCCGCTACATATAACATATCTGCAGGTGCTAGAATGCTTGTCGGACACGACTTCTAAATTCCCTCTCATCATGTGTGTCTCAATTTCTCAAGCTCGCAAAAAAGGATTACGACTGGTCTCGAGCTATGCAGCTGCACCCAATGATCATGCGAAGCCTGCAAAAAATTCTATTCTAGACGAAGGTGTAAGGTTGGAAAAAGATATGCATGCGTTTATAATGTTCCTCGCTAGAAGCTCCAGAGCTGAGAATCCCCGTAAGAATTAGAGTCCTCGTCGTCGCTGTTATGACCGTCTGTGTTAATGTTGTGATCGGGATGATCATTCCTCATGAATGTTATTATAGGAGGTGAAAGTCCCATTGCGTTATACATGTTTGAGAGCTGCTGCTGCTGGGCCTGCACATTTGGCATCATGTGAAAATCGGCTAAATCCGCCTCATCAATTGCATCTGTCACGATCTGTGCAACCTGCTGCTGCTGTAGCTCCGTAACAGTAGTTATATGTTTGCTCATTATTAATGGTTGATCGCTAGGTTGAGCTGCAACTGTCGACTCCAAATCCTCTTGTCTTGTGTTTAACAACTTTTCTTTGTTGCGTTCCTCCACAGCGGAGACATGAGTAGTGGGGCCGTGTATTGGTATTCTAGTTACATATGAGAGCGAGTCCGGCAGCTCTTCACTAACTAGTGTGCGTCCGGCTGCAGGCGGCATTGCCATGACATCATTTCTATGATGTGATCCTTGTAAATCCAATGTGGCATCATGTGGCAACGTTGCAAATATAGGCGAAGAACTGAACCCATGAAGTGTGTTAGCGGGTACAGTCGTAGATCCAATTACCTCCGGTAGGAGCATTCTGCAACTTCTAGCAGCTGGGGCCAAGCTGCATTGTGAAACGCTTAACTGTTTTTTTCCTCTTTCCGCCTTAGGTGTCGAACGACTTCTTTCGGTTGCTGCTGTGGACCCAGCTGTGGAAGGTGTACTTGCAATGTCCCCGATTCTTGGCGGTTGGTCTCCTCGCGGGCTCATTGCAAATCTAGTGCCTTCGGCTTTTTTGGCAGAGCTTGAGCTGCTTGGAATCATAGACACCGCTGAAGAACTGGATGGATATGACCTCCTCTCCAAACCTGCTGGGCAGCTGAGAACGTTGCAGCTACTAAGTTTTGTGGTGTTTTCTGTCGAGGGAAACTCGAACTGTTGCGGGCGGTGTGGAGGCGAGGTGGTAATCCTGGACGATGAACCCACACCAGTGTTCTCATTTGCTCGAGGCATTTCATGGGCCGGCACTGTTTTGGCCGCGCCTGCGGATCTAGGAGTCGATATTGCACTGATGTTCGCAGCAGCTGTAGCAGCAGCTTGGATGGACTTGTCCGAGAGATCCGCTGGCCGAGGGAGCGAGTCAGCAGAGCCGGGGAAATTGAGAAGAGCTGCAGGACCCCGGAGTGCGAGGGCAGCTGCATCGTAAGCACGAGCCGCCATCTCCGCACTCGCAAATGATCCCAGCCAGATGCGCGTCTTCTTCTTTGGCCTCCGAATTTCGGTCACCCAAATGCCCCACTGGCGTCTTCGCACCCCTCTATACACCGGATGACGAGTGTCCTGCACTGCACTGCTCACCTTCCATCGCTTGGCCACCAGCTGATCTTCCGAGACATGACTCGGTCGTGAGCTACTAGCTTCAACTGCTTCACTAAGCTCTACTGCAGCCTGCTGCATGCATCGAGGCTTTTGCTCGCAGCTCAATACTCTGGACTCCGAACCGGGTTCCCAAGAATGTTCGGTGCTAATCGATTGGTCACATCCCTGCAGTACAGATTGTCCTAGACCGCCCAGGTACTCCTCTTCACTCTGGTCGGAATTTTCCCCCCTTCGGCTACTCCGTCTTCCGGGCGATGGCGACTCCAGCGACATGAAAGGAGGACATGGCAGCTGCAGCTGATCATCCCCACCTCCGTGAGGTCGACATGGAAGAACCCAAGAACCTATCAACGTGTGGCAAAGATTCCTTGGTGACTGCAAGTACGCGGATTCTCCCCATGATCCTGCTTCCTGGGTTGGGCTTGCGGCAGCCAATGAATCAGCTGCATCTCCGAGTTCCACTTCGATATGCCCTGTAAGCACGTGTTCAAGGTTGCTATGAGCCCACCCAACATAAGTCGACGGTCCTCCTGCAGATGTTTCCGCCACTTCTCCTGCTCCATCGATGATCCAGCTCGCGGCTCTCGACAGATTGATCATGACACCTGCCCGGGATCGCCGCGAGCTGGAGAGCGACGATGCTTTCTCAACCATTTGGCGACGCTGCACGTACTCGCTGCGTCACCATCACCCGCATCATCCTGTAACGTCTTTCCTTCTACTTGCCATGAACTTACAGTGCACAACTGAAGCTACAGCAGGCTGCATGATATGACGTCTAATCTACATTTCTGGATTCATTTCTCCAGAATGCAAAGCATTGATATAAGATCCGAAGCTGCAACTAGCTCTGTAACTGCAAATCCGAATTCCCCCAATCTAGTGTACGAGCTCCAGGATGGTCAGGTGAAATGCAAAAGGTAGTAGTATAATAATGTGCAGTTGCCCTCACCGGGGTACTAGTTACGGGCCGCAGCAGCGCAGTCTGTTACTGCCAGATCTGGGAAAAGTTTCCGACACAGCCTCTGATGAAAAGGAGGAGCTGGAGCTGCAGATGCCGTAAGGAGTGAGCAAGCGCATGTTGTTTATCGTTTCCTGGTTTGATCAGCGAGCGCGCGACTGAAACATTACTTGTGTATGTACTGCACCAGGCTTTCTTTGTGATTGATCATCTGTCGTGAACATGTGAATTTCATTGTCGTCAAAAGACTACTGTACCTCGTACTTCTTCATGAGATGCCCATTGCAGCTTCCCGCACGACATTCATGATGCCAGTTATAAGCTTGCAACAATCATTGCAAAATGTCCATGATTATGAATTATGCTTGCAAAAAGCATGATGAGAATCTCATAAGTAATCAATCTGTCCAGAATGCAGCTCTTACATCCAGATCACCGTCACAGAAGTACTGTAGATTTCCTAATCAGGCATTCTTCTGAGCGCCTACCAACAGCCGGGGAAATATCAAGAACTTACCATCTGATCTGCAAAATCTTCGACACCAGCCGCGTCGCCCAAAAGTCAAGACTCCTTCACTGACGGACGCCACACATAAACTGTTGTTGATTATCAAGTGATCAACAACCACATGTCTTGCAGCTATACGGTAAGAGGCAGCTCGCCGCAAGGCCTGATCTGTACACTTATTTGCGTTCGATGTGAGGACTGGTCTGGTCCTTAAGTCAGCTCTGTACCGCCCTGCAGCTTGATGGGTTTTGCGTCTAATATTGAGGAGTCCCAGGCGAGCAGCACTTATCGTGCTCTGCTACTCTGCAGGTTGTTGCATGATTCAGATTGTGTTACTTCTTCTTTAGGCATTTTTTTCTGCATCGCCCAACGGCAGCTGTTGCAAGCAGAGACATAAACTGTGCTGCATTAGGTCTAGCTTTTACAACTAGGAGCCGAATGTCCGTGATGCTTGATAAGGATTAATGAACTGCTGAAGTGTGGATACCTCAGCTGCAGTGACTGACAGAGCTCCCCGCGAGATTCCAAGGTCTTTTAAAAGACCTGGAATGTCGATCAACACCGCGAGATAATACATAGAGAGGCATGTTCAACAAAAGGAGGTGTTACTCGAGCAGCAAAGTTGCGCCCAAGTCTTTGAGCGAAGCTTAACCAGGAAGAAACCTACAGCTGGCACACTAGGGATTGATCAATACCAGTAGAGAATTACAAGAACGTGGAAATTATTCTCGTTCTGGCCAGCTCTTCAAGATCACGAATTTGAGCTCCGCCAACAGTACATGAGCTTCTTGTCCTCCATTTCTGCCGGGCCTTGTCCACTGAACACATTCATGAGCACTTATAATTTCCTGCTAGCTGCAGGCACCCAACCTCAAACCGACAACGACGCCTCCAAGCGGATTTTCCTCAAACTATAATAAAATTCGAGTGTCAAAGCACATGCAGCCGTAAGTTCTTCACCAGATATAGAAGGCACAAAAGCTAGCTAGGTCGACACGAGTATAGCCTCCATTTCCATTCATCTAGCGGATGCTAGACGTTGGAGAAAAAAAACTGTGGATTCAACCGAAATGATGTGCAACAGTTTCCAGCAGTTTTAAACAGAAAAAAAGAGCTCTCTATGCACATGAACCTTGGAGTATTATTGCTCAATTTTTTGCTCGTTAGCTGGAGCTTTGCACCTGGTACTTGTTAATGACTGTTTGACCATTTCCAACTGTTCAAGCCAAACAAGAAGAACGGGAAAAACACCGACATCGATCCATCTTGATCCTCTCTCTCTCTCCCTCGGAAAAAGCTCCTCGAAAAGCCGCAAACTAGAAAACAGAAAAACACAGAAAAACAAACAAACTGGCATAACCATGACACGACTACTACCTACTACTACAACAAAATTAGTACGTAATTCTCCTGATTAGTGTGCTACTAATCCCCACTGGAATTATTAGTACTAATCTTCTCCACTGGGATTTATTAGTGACAAAAAAACAAACTAACATGATAGCACTGACTGACTAATGAATCTACTCTCAAAGCAGCAGCTCTTAGCTATTATTCCAACATCGGACAAGCCGGGTGTTCAGCGCAAAGCGAACTATTCTTTAGCCTTTTACTAAAGAATACCGTGCGCACGGCACACTGAGCGGCATATTCCAACATCTGAAACAGCACTTACCTTTTTAGTGAATTTTAATGGCCCAGCGTTTCTAGCTCTTTCCTAATAACTGTTTGTCAGCTCCCTCCTCCGAGTCCTCACCAGTAACTGTGACAGTTAACTTCTAAGCTACCCCACATTTATTATTGGCTCTGCCTGTAACTTAAGGGAGACACTTGTGAAAGTAGATTTCATTTGTTCCCATATTTTGAGGAATGTTCACCAGTTCGACGTTTTATTGTTTTTAAAACTGTTGTTGGTTTTGAACTTGCCATAAATGGTAGTCTAGAGCTATTACCCTTTGAGCCACTTGTTAATTAGTTACGTGCAAAGAAGGGTCATAAATAAGTATTCGATCTTACAACAACTTGGGGACCTCCAAAAACTAATATTAAAAATATGGTTTGTCCTTACAGTTAGGTCAAGTAATTCTTAATATAATGGCCTAAACTTTCTTGATAGACTACTTCAGTAGATTGGGTCTCCTTTATCCCTCAACTCACTTTGCCCACCTTCAATGGTGGATCCCGCTCTTGAAAAATGAATTAGATTATAAGATCCTATTAGGTGCGTATACTAGTGACGAGAATTACGTACTAATTTTGTTGTAGTAGGTAGTCGACCACATCAACCACAAGCGACTTGGAAAAGCCTGGAATATCCACAAAGGCCGCAACAGTTTCCGAGTTGGGATCCTTGGGTCTAATAGGTCCGTCTCAAAGGGGTTGGAAAACCTAAAGATGATATAGTATTAAAGTAGCTAAAAGGTACACAAAAACAAGTTCACGCGTGTGTGCACACAAATGTTCTACAAACACTCACTCAACTTCATTCCATAAAGGGCTTCCTTCTATTCCTTTGACAAGAAATAGGAAATTTACATAAAAGTCTTAAGTTTCTTTCAAAGATGCTCGGTCAAACTTCGAAAACAAGATCAATTTACATACAAGTTGATCCAACAGCATGTGTTGTTGATAGGCCAAAACTATGGATGGGGTCATGGGGGTCATATGGTGGCCAAAGGGGGTGATGAGTACTTCTAGATCTCCAAAACAAGTTGTGGTTGACCCTCATCCACGACAAGTTGCTAGAATGAAGATCAGTTCCATACTACTATTTGCACACCACACACAAGTGTGCATGCGAGACATTTACTTTGCCACTTGACCCTGATTGAATGGGTCCATCTTATAAGAGTGCTATTATCTGTATTGTCGTGCACTCCAAAATACGTTCACAACCATGATTGTGTATCATTTGGAGTGAACCTTTTTCAAGGAAGTAGAAATTAAACCCCTTTTACTGAGAATAGGTTGTGAAGAAACCAGGAGCGAGGAGCGTCCACAGAATGGGCTCCCCCTTCTACCGAAAGATCTCATGATGTAACCAGGTGCTAACAAATACGCCTTCCAATTTAGCTTGAGTGCGTAGAATTGAGAGAAGAAGCAGCCTTTTTTTCTGGTCAACTGGTGCAAAATTGTACGCAAAAAAAGTTAAAAGAAGATTATTCCTGCATAGATTCTTGAAATTTTCGCCAAATTTTATCACACTGCAAAAAAGAATATTCACCATATTTAGACAGGTTGCTATTGTTAAGTCAGTTCTCTGCCAAATTTTTCACTGTTTCGAGAGTTTTTCAATAACTTATCTTCATCAATGCTAAATCCTTTTTAGGACAAGTGCTCCATCACAAAAATGAAAAAAAAAAGGGAGGGAGGGAGGGGGGGTTGCTGGCTGGCGGGAAGGCTAGAAGAAGGCATTACCGGTGTTTCTTTTACTGGCGAATTTTTTGCCAAATTTCGACCTGAAAAATATGATTTCCACGTGTACAATGGATTTATCATGGAAAAAATGACCCAAATTCTCCAGATTTTCAAGAACTCTTTTTTCAAATAGCCATATTTTTATGAGAGGTTCCACTAGGTAATATAGAAGGATTCTGCTTTCTTTCTATTTCCATATCTAGTATGTAGCCAGATTTGGCTAAACTAATTTCTGAAGGATCGCCACTTTAGCTACATCACAAAATCCTTAAAAGAAACCCTGTGCATTCCTACTATCTAGTTCAAATGTCAAAAAAATAAAACTTATTGTTGGTTTGACCTTGTATAAATTACCACGCATTACTGAACTCACCTTTCCAAGAAAGTTTGAATTTTGGGCGCACGTAAATCGCACTTCATTGACTTGTGAATTGTTCAAAAAATGGTGAAAGCACACCGGGTACTAGCGTAGTTAATTTTAGGTAATTATAATGAGATTTTAAAAAACTATTCTACAATTGAATAGACAGAGATGGAAAAACAACAGAAAGAAGGAGCAGCGATCTCTTAGATCCCAGACGGTGACAAAATAAGCGCGAGGTCAGGCAGGCGTGGGAGAGACACACGGAGACAAGAAAAAGAAGAAACGCTGGCAAACGCAACTGGTACAGACAAACGACAAAAGCGCAGGAAGGGCACCTCTGGGTTCAAACCAGTATTGGGCGGTTCTAACTTTTTCGTGAGAACCGCCGGTTCCGATTCTTTGAGAGGGTAGAGAAAACCGCCCTGGTTCTTTTTAAATTTTCAGATTTCTAATTTTTAATAATCGCCCCAGTTTTCAGAAATTCCAGAAAAATGAAACTTTGTGGTTTTCAGGGTAGCTGGTTCTCACAAGTTTTTGAACCACTGGTTTTCAAAGGCAGTTCTTGAGAAACGACTATCACAATTGTTATTTCAAAAAAAACGAAATTTTAAAACTTTGAAAATGATAATTTTAATAAATAAAATCCACAAAAGAAGCACAATTTTCAATATCTTTCACATTGAAATCTCTGACATTCATCATTCACAGTCTTCAATCTCTTTTTTTTCACATTCTCCTTGAAATTCTTCCAATTCCTCCTCAAAGTTCTATTCCCTCTCTATAAACTCTACCAAGCTAGATGCCTCCTTACAACCTACTCTAGGATCATTCAGCTAGTTTCTACTAACAAAAATAAGCTTCTCTAAGTTTTTTAATTGTAAATGACATCTTCTAAGGTTTATTAAAATTCCAACAAGCGAAAAAATATCTTCCATCCCTATTTGAAAACCTACAATGCCAAGTATATGCCTTGCTAGAAGCCCTACAACTAGAAACCTAGAATGATGATTTTCCCACCATAATAAAAAGGTCTTAATGTTTTTCACATCTACATGAAATCTCCTAAAGTCTAACAACTCTTTAATCACTAACTCCTTTGCAAGCTCTCTATTTCTAATGGTCATTTGGAAAATGTTTAATCTACAATCATCATCTTTGTGATTTGCAACACTACCATGCACTTTTTCCCATAGGATGTAAGTAATGGTAACACTTCAAAACCATAGGATATAATGCTTCTACACCATATTCTTCCACAATAGACATTCCCTTCTCACGCCCAACATAAGAGGACACAAGACAAAAACCTTTAAACCTTGGGTCTAACATCAAGGAGAGCATGTTATGAGTTTTTTCTTCTTCATAGCTTCTTAAGAATGTAAAAAAAAAGTCAAGAATCCCAACAACATTTTTTTTTATATTAGAAGCCAACAAAGACAACTCAAGAATAACTATTCCATCATCATCCATTATAGGGTCAAAGGTTGGTTATATTCTTGCTTCTTCCCTCAATGTCCTTAGACTCAAGGTTATAGAATAGTTTTAGGCATTAAACAATAACCAATGACCACCTAACTAATTCAAAACATAAGTAGTCACAACAAGTCTTGAACAATCAATAATAGTCTAGCATACAAGTGAAAACACAATTATAAGATCCAAAAGTGCCGAGGTAAAAGTCCTTTTCCAAGGACTACAAATGACGTGTATTGTTTTTGTGTTGGTTTATAACTTAAATTTTGTTTTTTAGGTACGCCATTTAACACTACATTTTAGATATAAATACATTTTGATTACAATTTTGATTTTATATCATGTATATATGCATTCATGCCCTTTATCACATAACTATGAACAACTTTTGTTGAAGGCACATTTTCAAAACCCATAATTTTTAAAGTCAAAAGCACTTTTGAACCAAATGTGCTCAAAAGGGTTATAAAAACAATTTTCATCAGTTCAAGTCCTTTGCCCTTATAATCATCAATTTTGAAATCTTCTCTAATTTTCAGAAGGAATGGTGCACATTTGGTATAAAAAAAAGGATATTTTAAAAAAACAAACAATGTCCACTCTCAAAGTTTGAATGTTTTAAACATGCAAAAACAATTTTTTATTTCTATCAAAATTTGAGCATGTAAACTTTGTGAAATTAATGGAAAATATTTCAAAAATAATTATGACAATCCAAACTATTACATGTCACTTATGATCTTTCAAACATACAAAAATATAATTTTAAGAAGTGTTCCTTCACTTGGCTCGCTCCTTTGATTATGTTTTTACCAAAACATGCTAAATCAAAGGAGGTGGGACACATCCAAAAACCCAAAGAAAAATCCATCTACTATAAGGTCCAAATATGGTTGGGGCACCCCATTTGAAACATAAGGACTCATTCCTAAGACACCAAATTCACCTTTTTTTTTCATAAAATTAATGACCTATCTTAAATTTCCCTTTTTTTTCTCATGTCAAATGACATAAATTTGTTCCAATTTTTATATGGGCATCTAAAATATCTATTGTTTTCACTTATGAATATAAGAATAGTAAAATTTATCCAATTTAAACCATGTTCTATCAATGGCCAAAACTTCATAGAAATTTCATTTAAAAATATTGTTTAGATTACAATAGGGCATTGGGTTCTTGTCACACTTGAACATTTTATATATTAGCAACTAAAGTGCTTGTGGTAAAAATTTTGAAACCAAATAATTTATTTAAACATTCTTTATGGGTCCTTGAATTTATTTTTTCACAAAATGAGTTTTAAGAATCTTCAAACTTGTTCAAATTTGAAGTTCTATATGTCATAAAATAGCACTTGGGTGCAAACATGCTAATAGGACCCATTTTCTACGTAACCACTACTTAAATATTTATATTTGAAATTGCATGATGGGTGAAAGGCTACAATATGAAATAAAAAATCATGTAATCTCATTCAATGTGATGTGATAAAAAATTTTGAAATTTTTTAAACAATTCGATGATTTTCAAATGTCGAAAAAAACTCTTTAGGCACTATAACCAATCCTTATAATCCCTCATAACACTAATTCACATCTTTTACTTGAGATTTAAAGGCTAAAACTTCAACTCTTTATGCATTATTATTGGTTATCAATTTTTAAATCACAATTGTATTTTTTTCACAAATTATAACCATTATAATAAAATTTTAATGTTTGATCACTATGAATGCAATAACAAACCAAAGTTTTGAATTTCAAATTTGATTAAAAAAATATTTTGGTGGTTTGAAAATAAGCACACATATTTAACTTTTAAGACTTTAATTAATTTGGTCCTTTAAATTAATTGAATTTAAAGGTAACATATTCTACATAGGTTGTGACTCCATGTACAAATGTTCAATAGATGAACTATCTCAAATAGATGGACCTTAAATGAAGTCATTAATGTTTTGTTGTAGTTAATCAATGGTTTGGATCAAATCTTCTAGGGTTCGTATTATATCATAATCATCAATGAGCACAATTAACCCTATGTAGCTCGACCTAGCCCCTAGCAACTTGAAGGTTTGATCAACTGCCATTATTAATCGCATGAATGTTGTTGTCAAGTTAGTACAAAAGCTTACTTTTTATTAAGCTTCCATTAGGTTTAATGTAGAGGATGAGTAGCAAACATTGTTGTGCAAACAAAATGTCACTATCATGTTTTTAAATTTTCAAGATTTCAACATTTCTATTTTTTTTAATTTTGAACATGGGATCTACGCAATCGTGAACAAGTCCTTTGAAGCTAAAAGAAATTTTTGAATTTTGAACGCAAGAGCTCAAGCTGCTTGAGTGATCTAAGCTTACATCGTAGTGATGGTGAGATCTAACAGTAGAAACCTTAGTCAAAGTGAAGTTATTAAGGTTAGCAATGCAATGTGGGAAACTTTAACCGCACTTGCATAGTTGAGGAGAAAGAGCATGACCTTGAGCATGATCTGGATGGTGATTCAAATGGAGATGTTTTTCACACACCTCCACAAAGTCTTAATCAACTCACAAATGGAAATGAATATGAAGATGCAATTCTAGTAGGTGGTCCTCATTTGCCCTTAACACCTGATCATGCAAAATTGATGTTAGATCTACACTACAATATCTGTAATCAATCAATGTTGTTGGGCATAACTTGGGATGGGTCTCCATTTTCAAAAGCCCCCTTCAAGCTATAAACAACCACCAACAAAGTTAGCTAACTTGGAAGGTTTCTAGAGGTTCTACAATCAACATCTAAGTAGGGTAATGATGGCTTTTGAAGTTGAACAATTACATCATAGCTCTGTACATAATTTTCATGTATTCCCTAACCTAAGAAATTTTTAACTAACCCCATTCATAGATTCTATGTAACCCCCCTACATAGTCCTTAAGTATCCCATAACCTAGGTAGGCCCTATGTAACCTTTAAGTAACCTTAAATAACCTTTGAATATTCCATAACCTAAGTAGGCCAATAGGTGTCTCCCTAGGTAGCCTTCTAGGTAGGTGTTATGTAACCCTTTATGTAATTTTTGATTGTCCCTATCCTATAAAGGCCCTTAGGCAGGCTTATGTAACCCCTTTTGCTCTATGAATCAACCTTTAACTTGTGGGGTGGGCGGAGGGTGGGGTTACTATTTGTCAATTGTTCTCAATGTGTACATCAAAAAAGGTATTGTAAGGGGGTATTATGTCAAGGAGTTTTATTATTTCCTATCCATTATTATTTAATTTCTATCTACATATTTAAACCACCTTGAACTTAGTTTAAATTTTATTTTTGCATTGAATTTTGGCATCATATATTTTTTGAATTTTAGTTGAAAGTGTGAGGAGTGCTAAATGAAGGAAGGTGTGATTATGTGTGACAAAACACAATTTGCATGAAATGCTCAAATTTGATTTAAAAAACACATAAATAGACATTTCACTACTATATCACATTTTAGATGATGAAGACCATGTATGGCATCCACAAAGCCATTACAAATAATGAACAATTGGAATTTTTTTATAAAAAAAGCTTTTGGGTTCCACAAAGAAAATAAAAGGCATGCATTACAACCCAAATAAATAGACCACAAATTTGTTCATTCAAGCCTTCATCAACTTCTTGTCCTAACCAAATAAATATTAATATTGACAAGTTCTTAGATTTGAATAAGTGCAAGCATTACTACAAAACCATGTCTTTTATGCATTTAACATTATGACTACAATGATTGACATGATTAAATTTATTTGTCCAAAATAAATAAATGAGCCATTCCAAAAAAATAACCACATTATTTTATTTGATTAAATCAATTAAAATTTTAGTCAAAATAAAACAATGTTAATTACACATGCATTGGGTCATGCTTACGTGGTGTTAAGGTTTATTATGATGTGACTAAAAAATGATCATTCTGTGGGTGACATGGTTTGTTACATATGTATTTTTAGATTTTAATCAATAAGAATTCTAATTATATATGTATCTGTCAAGTGTCACAACCCTAACCTTGAGCTCGCAACCAAGGCAAAAGTTTGCAAAGGTGTGGGCCAACAGTGAAGCCTAAAAGTCGCATTTCATGCTCCTGGGAACGTGGGAAAATGTGAGGGAATGAATTCCCACGTTGGGAGTTAAAGTCCTGATGAACTTCCTAATCTTCAGAGGGCGATTTTAGAAATCAAAACTCATTGGATTGAGGAATTCCTTATATTTTTGGAAAGCTTTTGAAACTTAGATGTCTAAAATGAGCTCGCATTTGAATACTTAAAACATAAGTTATGGCCAAAAGAAGGGCCGAAAGTCAAACTGCCAATTTTGTAGCATGACATCTTAATAGATGCAAGTATTACTACAAAACCATGACAAATGGTAGTTTGATTCTCGACCACTAAAAGTCAAGAATCTCCCTGATTTACTTGCGTGCAGGTGGCGTGCCACATATCGTTGAAAAGTTCTTGACAAGGGCTACAACTTTGCTTTAGATCTCATCTTAATCAAAAGTTTTAAAAAGAAATTATGAGCCTCCAAAATCACAAAAGTCCTAATTTCGAAAATTTCGTGACTCCCAACTTGGGAGTGCCAAGATAAAATGACATTTGGGTGTAGGCCCTGTGGCCAGGCACAAATAATATTATAAGGGAAAAGGTGGTGGATTCCCCCAAGTCCAGACCGTGGTGAGTCTTGTGAGTCTGTGTTTGCCTGTGGCTCATCCGTGCACCAAAGGTGTTTTAACTATGCACTAACCAATTTATTGTTTGGTTTGTGCAGGTCCATGTGAATAATTGACCTGCTTGTCACTCATCCTAGTCCCATCCTAGAGCTCTAGCATGCCCCTCTACCCTCGAAGTGCTACGAACTAAAGAGTGTGCCCTAACTCCTTATCCTTTCGTTCTTTTCACCTTAGACTCACATTTGACTTTATCAAAAAGCTTGGGAGTGCATCATCAAATGTAAATGTGTAGGCCTTTAAATATGTAAATATGTAAGTAGATAATGAGTGAGTAGTTTATAAGTAAATGTAATGAAATATTTACTATTTACCTACTTAGTAGCAACTTTGATTCATGTTTATAATTATGTGTTAGCATATATGTCATGATTTGAAATTATAATGTGTAGAATTGACGCGCCCCCAAGTTCTTCATTAAACCCAAAAAAGGTCCAACTATGTTAAAGAGCGGAAATGGTTGGAACTTGGTGCCACTCCCAGCTTCTAGCATTAAAAGGGGTGAGAAGGGCATGCTAAAAGCTCTGGGATTAGACTAGGAAAAGGGACAAGCTATTTAGTTATTCGGTCCTGCATCCAAAACCAACCAACAAGTTGGTTAGAACTCATTCTGCACACCTTTGGTATTGGGACAAGCCATGGGCAACCTTGGACTCACTTGATTCACCACGGCCCGGACTCGGGGGAAGCCACCACAGTCCCCCATATAGTATTCTCTACGTCTCTCCACCGCACTTGCATCCGAATGGCACTTTTTCCTGGGACTCCCAAAGTGGGGTCCTGAAATTGTCTCGGTTTGGACTCCCGGGACTTTGGGCGTTCATAACTTCTCACTCCAACCTCCGATTTGGATGAGGTCTAAAGCAAACTTGTAGCTCTCCTTGAGAGCTTTCCAACAGTGTGTCACACTCCACCTGCACACATCGGGATCGGGTCGATTCCCGACTTTTAATGGTCGGGAGTCAAACTGCTAGTTTGACTCCCGGCCCTTCTTTCGCCTATAACTTGTGTTGCAAATGTCCAAATGGCTCATGCGAGGCCATTTTGAACATCTACACTTCAAGGTTTTTCCAACAATATGAAGAACACCTTAATGCGAGGTGTTTTGACCCCTGCAATCGAGCTCTGAGTTTTCAAGAGTCCCGGAGGACTCCCAAGTCACATTTTTGGGAGTGTGAGTGGCGACTTCACACTTCCCTCAAAGTGGGGTTGTGACAAGAATTCAAAATGAATATGTGTTTATATTTTTTGTTATGACATTTATCATCATATGAAATGGCAATTAGATGGTTAATATTTTGGCTTGTCACCATCGAGATGAAAGGTTCAATTCCCTCTTGTGACATCTTGTTCATGCCTCAAGGCCTACATGCGTAAACCTACATTTTACATCCTTAAGAGTTATAATTAAATTATTTGATTTTTTTTTGGTAAAATACAATAGGTAACATCAACTCGTAGATGTTATATTTTAGTCAAAATGAACATGATAAATGTCTACATAACTAGCAACTTAATTATGTTTGATATGATTAAAATGTTAATGTGTTGTTTTTTAAAAATGGCCTTTTTTAATTGTACAGTCATCTTGTCTAAGTGTTTTTTTTTTAATAAACCTTAGTACAAAAACAAACAATGTTTGTAGTAATGAAATTAGGTTATAAAATTAAGTTCTTTAAGGTTTCCAAACCAAAAGTTCCAAGTTTTCTTTGAATCATCATTGGAATTTAATTAAAAAATCGAAGTTTCAAAGTTGAATTAGAACCAAAATCAAAAGTGTTGTCACATTTTAAAAAGGTTCTGATTCTCTTTATACATAATTATAGTTCTATTGAAAAATATATAAACTTGACCTGGTATAAGTGAAATTTAAATTCCTGCAGAATATTTCACACTATTATAATAATAGATTTGCATTTCACATGCATATATTTATTTTTCTTGTTTTAAGTCTCAACAAACTTAACATTACCATTCATTCGAATAGTAGATTCATGGTTATTACATATAGCCAAAATCTGCACTTCAAAATACATTATAAAAAAATTCTAAAAACAACATTACAATTCATTTCATCATAATCTGATACTACAAAAAATTCACACAAAAGATGAACATAGAATTCATTGTAGAAGTCTGTGCTTCTTTGTATTACTAAAAATATGAATCCAAATTACAACATAATCCCATGTTTCGTTGAAAAAAATCCCAAAAAAACACTTAAAATATGTGCTATATCAAAACATAGTTTGTGGGTTTTTTTACTACAAGTACCTACGGCTCCTGCTTTTCTCTAAACTTTGTGTCTCATCTTCTTCTTTTTGTTCTTTAGAATTCTAACCTTTTGAACTATCCCAAATCACATCATCATGATCAAAACAACAAAAATTCAGAATTCAAACTAACAAAGTTCCCTGGTTAGTCCCTATCCTAATTACCTTGTTCATCCAAAATCACATACTTATCCTACCCCCTTAACATGACCTTACATTTTAGACAAGTTATTTCATTTGATCGATTGTACATAATTAATATTACATATTCTTTATCTTAGAATGTCTACTCTAGTTGAACAAACTAATTACACAACTTTTTTTGGTTTATGGTGTGCCAAATATGTATTTATATCACAAGGTCATTTTTGTAATATTGTTAAAATTAAAATGGTCCCCAACATTATTTAACTTGTAATATTTCAAAAAACATCTTTATGAAGGAAACTATTATTCCAATACACCTTCATTGAATCACAAGATTAAATTGTTTGTATAGACCTAAAAAGTATTTTTAAAGTTTCAAAAATCAATCACAATTTACATAAAATTCATAAATGGATTCATAATTTTATTATTGTCACTTGTTTGTTTAGATTTCTTCTTTAAAATTCATGTGAATAATTATGTAACCTAAAATTGTGATTTAATGTGTCATTAGCAAAAAACTATAAACTTCAAAATGTTGTCCATGCATGTCCACTATCAAATTTAGTATAAAACTTCCAAATACATTGATATTAATTATTGAATTTTCAAAACTAAATATGAAAATTTGAAATTTTGAATACATGAAAAAAGATGTAAAATATAAGTTTGATATTATTATTTTACATGGTACTTATTATTATTTAAATTTGAAAAAATTCCAACGTAGATTTTTAAATCAAAATTGTCGAAAATATAACAAATAAATACCATTATCTAACAAAAGGGCCTATTTATTGAATGTTTGGCATGTGTAAAGAATTTTATTGATATGGGAGGCTCAAATTTTCCATTAGTTTGATGATTATTGTGTCCATTGGATATTTCATCAAAAATTTACATATGAAATTTATTGAGTTGGGTTTAGGCCAATGTGGATGAGATATATATCAAAATTTTAATAACACCTAACCATTTGTGGTTCATCTTCATGCATCAAAACCCAGTAAAAAGGTGCTGTTAATGGGACTTTTTTGTGTTAAAATTTGGTCAAAATGAATCCTTATTGGCAAGCACTAAATAAGTGTAACAAATTAAATGTGGCATCAAGTTCAACGCATCTACAGTATAATGCCCAACAAGAAAAAATCAATTTTTTTTATTGTACCTACACAATAATTAATGTCATAAATATCTTTCTTACACAATAGTTTCAAAGAAAAAAACATGTGATGTACTGGTTGGAATCCTCCTTTCAACCCAAAGGTCCAAACTTCAATCCTTTTCCCAATTGTTTTTTTCGACAAACGAAATGAATGAAAAAATCCAGAGAACATTTTTTAAATAATTAATTAGTTGCCCTTAAGAAATAACTTCCTTGGGCAAAAGAAGACTAAATGCTAGTCCTAAGCAAGTTCCCCAAGGAGTAAAAAAAGTCTCAAGTGAAAAATACAATTTCCTCGAGGAGTAATGAATTTTCCTTGGGGAAGGGCCCAAGTTCCTCAAGGAGAAGGGCACCTTCCTTGGGGAAACATATGTTTTGAATATTTTTGCAATCATAATCATCTCATTTTTTAATCTATATAGTCTTGTAACTTGTCATTGAAAGGTTTAAAGATGAGCTATAACTTTGTAATTGAAAACACTTTAATTATAATTCATAGGCAAAAGTTATGATCAAATAAAATTTTGGACACATATGTTCCCTAAGGCAACTTAAGCTCCTTCTCCACTAGTAAAAAACCCCCCTTTTTAACTAAAAGTTTTCAACTACACTACATTTATAACTATGTTTCAATCGGATTTTTTTAATTTTTAAATAAAATAATGGTAATTACCAATTAAGTCAACTCATTTTTTACATTAGCAAACAATTGAAAACACTTTTCAACTGGATGGTCATTTGCTGAATATTCTTGGCATCAACAATGTCTCCAAGTTGAACATTCAACTATGTTGGTAAATAGTGTGAAACATGTTTCAACTAAAGGGCCATTTTCAAAATATTCTTGGCATCTAAGGTTTTTTAGTTGACACATAGTCAAAGCATTGATTTATGTTCAACTATTTTGGTAACACCATCAACACACATATATGGATGATAAAATGTATTAAAGGATGGATGAAATGTAGTTTTGTTTACAACTTTATTATATCTATCTCTTTCAACTAAACTAAACAACTAGTAAGCAATTTTAATTTTATGCATATAATATTTTAATATTTATTTGAAATTATCATCACATTAAATTACATGTAAATTTCATTTGTATAAATGAATGATTTTTTTGTGCATATAAATATTAAAATTTAATTTCAAAATAAAGCTTTAAAAAAATCTTAAATATATGTTAGTAATAATGTTTATGTTCAATACACATGTAATTTATTATTTCTATGTAGATATTACAACATATCAAATAATAATACACAATTAATAATATTGTCCAACTTTAATGTTTATTCATTTTTATACACATGATATCTTAATATTTGTTTAAAATTATGATAAAAACTCATTAAACACTAATGTACCCTATGTCATTGGCCTAAGTTTGAATGCATTCAATTGAATTTTTCCTTCTAAACCTTTTTTTGCAATTTTTTTGAATTTTCAAAAACAATAATCATTAAAAATTCAATAATATTGTTCACATTTTAGGTCTCAAAATTTTGAAATCAACTTTATTAAATCAAAACTTGGTGAGGGCTTTCCAACAATACCAAGTTGGTTTTTTTTTTTAATTCAATGAAAAAATGGCTCAATAATCAATAAATTCCACATCGTAATTACAAACATTCTAAACCAAGTCGATGCACCCCTACTTATTGAAAACTTTTTGATGAAAAATTCCATAACATAACCTAAAACATCGTGGTTTGGAAAATATCATTATGACAAAACAAAACAAATTACCTTCCTCCATATATAGATAACGTAACATGTGTTGTTGGCCCCAAATGTGAACACACTCAACTCATTTTCCCTTCTAAACCCAATTCTTGGTAATTTGTTTGAATTTTCAACAACAAAATTCATTCAAAATTCAATATCTTCCACACCTTAAATATGAAAATTATGAAATAAACTTCATTAAATTTGATTCAACGACTACTTTCCAAGAACATCATGTACACCTTTGGATTTGAATACTTTTATTTATGATTTTATTAATTTTTACTAAGAAAATTGTTCAATAATCAATAACCTTTGCATCGTAGCTCCAAAAATTCTCAACCCAAGTAGTGCACCCCTACTCATTTTCAAAGATATCAATAGCATTGCATGAAGCAATTTGGTTTGGGAATTCTCAACATGATAAAACAACACAAAACAAATTATCTACCTTCATAAATAGATTAAATTACGTGTAATTGTTTTTGTGCATATAAATAGTAAACTTTGATTTAAAATAAAAGTTAAGGAAATCCTGAAATATAATTTTGTAATAATGTGCATGTTCAATACACCTAATTATTATTTATATGTAGATTAAATTTTAATTTACAACATATGAAATAATGATACATAATTAATTCTTTTGCAAAACTCTAATGTTTATTCAATTTTATACACATGATATCTGAATATTTTTTAAAAATTACAATCAAATTTCATTAAACATTAAATTACATGTAAATTATATTTGTGTAAATGAATGATTATAACACATATTTAATTAATTTAAGATTAAAATTTTAATTTAGGACTTTTCCTTACTTCGTGGATGGTATAAATTTCATTTAATGGCCACCAAATTTTTTTAATGTAACCTTATATTCAAGTAAAAACAACAATCATTCACAAGAATAACATTCACAAAAACATTTTGTCTCAAAAGAATTCATACCAATTTCATGCCAATATAATATTATGCTAATTTCAAAATTAATATATTATGATGAAAAGAATATTTTGCCTGGTGCGCACCAAGTGAAAATTATAGGGCTAAATTTTTTATTTAGGATTTTATACAACTCGGTGGATGGAATGAATTCCACCTAGTGGCCATTAACAAATTAGTGATCATTTTTATGTGAATGTCATATTATAATATATTTCAATTACATTATTTCCAAATAAAACAACTTTGTAGCCAATAATTCCAAAAAGATCCATGTACACATTATGTTAGAAACATTCAAATCAACTTTAAAACAAGATTATGAATTTTCATGAGTGATTGAAAGCCAAATGTTAGTGCTCCCATCTAACATCAAAGATTCAACCCTTTGAATTTGAAACAAGGAAAGAGGCCAAATTGGCAAAACTACAACATCACACAAATTTTACTAATACTTTTCAAATATATATACACCATAAAACTTTTTTAAATATAATTGAACCCTTGGTGGCCACCAAGTGAAACATAAAAAATTGTAAGCTATGAGAACCAAATGACACAACTCCCAATTAAAATGAAAAAAAAGAATTCAATGTTTTCAATCTAATATATTGACAACATGCTAAATTTCTAACAATGGCAACTTGATCCATCCATGTTAATGGTACAATAACAAATCTATTATGTTTCAAATTCCATATATAATTAATATAGTATTTAGCTTAGTGCCTAACAAGTGATAATACATAATAAATTATCAAATAAGAAAGCCACAAGTAAATGCTCCCAATAAAAAAAAAATCAATTTTTTGAAATACAAAGAAGGCACAACTTATTAACAAAGGTACATAATAAATCTACAATAACAAAACATAACCTTCTTAAAGTTGGTTTTTTGAAAGGCATATGAAAAAGTATCTTGGGAATTTTTGTTCTTAACTATGGATAAGTTAAGGACAAAAGATTTTGTAGACATGGTTAGACAATTTTTTCATGATGCATAATTTGCCATTTACCTAAAACAACAAAATCATATGCCCACATTCAAAATAAAGAAGGGAGTCAAAACAAGGTTTTCCCTTTGCCTTTTACCTTTTTTCATAGTGGGAAGTCCTAAATGTCATGGTCAAACAAGCTATGTTTGCTAAAGATCTTAGGGGATTATGATGCCAAAATAAGAATGAATAAATCATTTCCTAGTTTGCAAATGATTCTTCATTGATGTTATGGGGAGATGAAGAAAATGTTAACAAAAAAACTAGACTTGTTGAATTTTTTTTTATAGATTTCAAAGTTAGAAATTAATTGAGAGAAAAATATATATGGTTGTTTAACACAATATTTCACAATTTAGACTAAGGTGGCATGGGAAACATAAATGGATGTGGGTAGTAGAAGGAAATATGTTTAAGCTATTAGACATGGCCTTTGGGCTCAACATGCATTAGAACAAAAAGGTGTCCTTGTACACCAAATGATTTCACTGGATTATGAGTGAATTCATTAGTTATAATGAATGGGACCTAGTGAGGAAGTATTGAATTCACTGGTTTAGTGAATGGGGACTAGTGAACTACACCCACATTTTGTAGTAGTGATGAAGGTCAAAGATGTGGATTCATTCTTGGATGATAAAATCACTTGAGGAAATTAAAATATTAGAGCATTATTCATTTCTCTCAAATAGGTGGAGTAATAATTGCTAACTTGATTTTGGGATCTTTGTTGTGATTATTTTTGTAATTGCTATAGCGATCACGGGGAATTTTGGCAGGAAATTCTAAAATAACAAAAAAAAGTTTTTTTTTATTATCTCCCCCCAAGTCCGTCGTTAAGACTCTAAACATGATGCGTTTTCTTTTTTGCATATGATGTTGTAAAACAACCGAACGATGAAGATAGGTGGCTAATGCCTGATAAAAACAATCGGGTCATATAGGAATAAGGTTCAAATCTCTCGGTCTGTTAGGATGCCTCAGTTGCATACATTACTGCACTTCCACTTGGCACCTATCGTGATGATAAACGGCTCGTCTTGTCGTGACCTTATCTTGGATTCTCAATACTTCTGTTGCTCCATCCCTTGCAAGGACAAAAAATCTATTGTTATCTCGGCCATGATTGGTTTTTGATCAAAGACTTCCAGAGAAGTAAGAATAGGAGAACACTCATCTTGAGTAAACAACATTTATAGGAACAATTCATGAGTGCAAGGCCATCATTTAAAAACTATCTATGGTGTGGACATGAACATACTACAAGAAGCAAAGTCAATTGGGTTAATTATTTTGTAAGTGGAAGAAAAGAGCTCTAAGTTTGTTAGACCTAGTGGAAACATTGAATGATTTGTTGTGAAATGGATTCTCATAGACCTAAAACTAAGATAATCAAATTTTAAACTTGAATATCTTGAAATATCAAATGAATAAAACAAGCTTGTCCAAGCACAAACATTCTAAATGTATACACTACTAGGAAATGCATCTTAGTTCACTCTGGGTTTCATTAGATTTTTGAGTGAATTTGGACATTTTCACCTAGTGAAATTATTTAACCCCCTAATGAATAGGGACTAATTGCTATGGACAATGACTTGTTTCACTAGTACCTAGTGAAACAAGGTTATTCTCAAGTGAAATACAAATTTACCAAACCATTCACTTGCTAATTAATTAACTAACCAGTATGGAAATTAATTAAATTTTAATTATTTAATATAGAATATTATTGATAATTTCATGGTTTTTAAAGCCTATTATTTATTGACACATGTCACTACCTATGCTAACTTAAAAACCTAACATGGGTAGGTAGGTAGGCCATGTAATCAACCTAGGCACCTACTTAGGAATTTGATAGGAAAATATTTGGGAAAATGTTTAGTCAATAGATCATTGGTGACCACACACAACACCACCCATGAGGTTTGATCCCTTGACCTTTGGAATGGGGGCAAACACCCTTACCATCAAGCCACCACACTTGTTGTGATAATATGTTACATTACATTTTATTTATCAAATACTTCATTTTAAACATTAAAAAAACATAAACTTTGAAAATTCATATTTTATTGAAATTTTATTCAAATGAAATTATTCGAGTTTACTTTTTAAAAATATTCAATAATGTACATAATTATATTTATTTCCTTTTGAAAGTTTAAAATCATTTAAACAAAACATTTTTGTTATTCTATGTTATTTTTGGCTATTGTAAATTATTTCAATTTAGACTATTTATAGTTATTATAAATTACTTTTGGCTATTTTAACTTATTTCACCTTAGGCTATTTTCAGTTATTGTAAGTTTTTTTTAAAAAAATTTATGTTGTTTTTGGCTATTGTAAATTATTTCAATTTAGACTACTTGTAGTTATTATAAATTACTTTTGACTATTGAAAGTTATTTCACCTTAAGTTATTTTTGTTTATTATAAATTATTTCACCTTAAAATGCAATTTTATTATTCATGTTATAACAAATCCATTATTTTTGGGGCTTTACATACCATGTAAGAAAGTTGATACTTGGTGGCCACCAAAGATTAGGGATCAGGTGGAACAAAATAGATTATTAATAATTATTCTTCAAGAATCACATACATGGATAAATTTCAGCATAAAAATATTTTTATTAAACCATACAATAGAAAAATTGCAAAAAAAATTTAAAACATCAATCCAATCAATATAATTATACAAAAGACATTGAAAAATTACAAATATAATTTAATCAATGTCACCAACATCCTTCACAAATTGGTTGAAGCATTAGCAACATCAAGATTAACTTTAGCTCTATTAGCATAAGTAGCAAGAATATTGATTTGACTTTTTTTTGTTGTATTTTTTCAAGTAGGAAAAGAGAAAAGAATAGCTGAAATGTCAATCCATTATTTTGGATCTACCAAATTACATTTCCACTTCCCATTCCAATAGTCTTCATATAGATGTCATTCATCCAAATTTGATCCTTTCTTCACAAGAACCCACCATTGAACTCTCACCATTTTAAAATATTCACTTTCTTCATCCTTGATAACATCACCCTCTGCTCTTCCCATCAAAAGAGGAACAAGATTAGGATCATGCGATCTCATGAACACAAAATCTCCAACATTAAGATCTCTAAATGGCGTGTATGCAGTTAAAGGTCTCATATTCTTTGGCCCACAATAAGGATCTCGAATTGGATCTTCTGGATCAACAACGTCCATCAGGGTTGACAACATAGTGAAACCTCCAGTTGCTTAAAGGCTAGAAGCCCTCTAAAAGAGTTGTATTTTGAGGTGGTATTGGTATTGACAAATGCAACAAAACATCTTCCTAATATTCCACGTATGGCTTCATCTTCATTTCATATGTGGAACTTTATGCAATGCCCACCTTCCAAAAATCCACATATTTGGATAGTTTAGAACTTAGAAACTTTTCTCTCTCCATTGACTTCAATGCATCATTACCCCAAATTGGGCATTATAAAATAAGGCTTGGAACTCCAATAGGTAATTTTGGTGAACTATTTGGATTAGATTTCCATAACCTAATCAAAAGCCCATCTATTGGATTATAGATAGGATTTGTGGGGGGTAACTTTGTATTACATCATCGCCCAACCTAACAAATCAACAAAAAATCTAAACATATGCATATCAATATGCCCTACCAACGTTTTAGGGACATCCTTCAAATAACATAAGACCCAAGATTAAAAATTTGGAATTTCTTGAATCAATTGAAGAATGAACGGTTTTCCTATGAGATCATGAAAGCTCTCATCAAATCTGCTAAAATGTAGTTATTTTCCTCTCTCAACTTTTTTGACAAATAGCCAAAACATCCATCTATATCCTCATGTGTATGGTTAACTACAAGAAATTCCAATTTGACCTCCTCAAGCACATCCTTCGCCATTAACAATGATAAAAACGTTAACAAATGTTGATTCTTATTGTCTTTAACAAAACTATCCATTTGGAGCAACAAATTTCTTAGCAAAAGCTTTGGACCAACAATTTGATTTGAAGTGTGTAATTTGCATATGCAACGCAATTTCCCTTGCAACATACGTGCAAAGAATGAGTTCTGTGAGGGGTGTTCAAATAATAATTTTGATTCTAAAATTGGGATCATTTGGCCACAACTTATTAGAATATTGTGCATATATTTCATCCCCATGACCATGTGTTATCATTTTTGTGAGGGTAATGGGCAATTGTCCAAGGCCAAATATCATTTTGTTGCACATTCGCAACCTTGGAAGCGCAATTTTTACATGGTCCATCTTGTCATGAATAATGCATAGGAAATCATCTTTCAATCGCACTGATTCTATCCTCCAAGTATGGTATAAGTTTTTACATGATTATTGGTGTAAGATATGTTTTTTTAGCTTTGCCTCATACTTTAGAGCCTCATTGTTATTCTTTCCCAATTTGGATATCAAATCCTTCAAGGATTCACAAACAATGCATTTCACAAACACAAACCCCCACTTTCACACATCAACATTCAAATGGTGTCTTTTCCTCAACCTACTCATAGTAGATTGAAAAATACCTCCAATGTTTAATTCCTTGTTTTTCTACCAACCCACAAATACAAAAATAAAATAAAATATTAGGCTCTCCATGATATACCCTTGGGCAAAAGCACACTAGGGTGTCACAACTTCGGTAGATTAGAGTCCGTTTTCAAAGTCCTTTTTTTAGTGTAGTTGAAAACTAGTTTAAAATATGAATATTTAGATGATATTGAAAATAACATTTTTTTACATTTCCAATTTTAAATCATGATGTTATAAGACATATAAAAAATGTCTCAACAGAAATTATTTATAAAAATAATTATTTTTAAATGCTTAAAAAAACTTTTAAAATAATTATAATTTTTAGAATTTTAAAAATTCCATAACATAATAAATTAAAATCACATTCCATTCATTCAATGGATCTTTAGTTTCTTAAACATAATTCATCAAATGTCTCAAAGTTTCAAACACATAAGATTAACACATTGTAAAATAAAAATCTATATCCATGAATTTTGCAAGTGTGACAAAAAATGTGTGCAAAATTCAAAAGTCCATTACTTATTGGTTATCCACGATTTTGATTTGATTTTTTCATTTTTGAAAGGTTGATTATGATAGCTTTAGATAAATGATTCCCTTTTTTATTATTTCAATGGATCTTATTTTATTTATTTTCTTATACTTAAATAATACATGAAAAACTACCATTGTGATGTCCATATAAAGTCATCATAATGTGCAAACACCCCCTCAAATATACATTCAAAAATACATTTCAATTTCTCAAACAATATTTTTTCACGAGAAACACCCAACGGCCGCTAGGCATTTGTCACTAAATAGGAACAAAAAATGTTGGTTGTTCCATATAATTCACCTAATCACTACATTCCTATAGATTCTTCCATGTTTCAAACAAAAGATGTCACACATCTTGTTTACCATTTCCATTCCCTTTCATTTGATGTGGCATCATATCCGTAGACAACTGAATCAATGATTGAACATTGGACTCCGCTTATTAGGTTGACATACATAATTTATGTGTACCTTTATTCCCATGCGGTAGAAACCAACAACCTCGCTTGTTATCTGATTTGTTCAACATATATGTCGACCTGGAGAGACCAATGATTTGGTACCAAGTAGTTTCATAGATGTCTAAACCTTGAATAGTGATAAACTTTCGTCCACTTCCAACTCCCCTTGTATGCAATTTTCTTGGAATATCCAAACCGTAGGTTTTGTAATCTTCAAATGACAAACTCCAAAACTTTTGTCTCAACAATAAGGTGTTTTCACAAGGAAAATGTTGACAACAATTCATGGCGCAAGACTCTGCCGCACCCACATTACGCACAGACTCCTTTGACAACATTTTTTCAATTTTAAAAATGGAACCTTCAAAATCAGCTATATTTCGCTTCCTCTTATGAAAAGAATATTTCTTTTTCTTTACACCAACTACTCCCACATCATGAACATATGGTATGTGGGTTTCATTGAATGAAATTAGATGCTTTATGAAAGGGTACCCATCAAGAATTATCTGAACCAACAACCATTTCCAAATGGTCATCACTTTTGACATAATCATAGGACAATACAAGATGCAAAGCCCAACATGTTCCTCCCCAAGCTGATCATCAAGAACTACTTCATGTGGGTCGCATGTAACCACACGACCTTTTGCAAGGAAAACCTTTACAAGATCACATTTAATTCCTTGCCATTCAAACTGACAATTTCCCACTCTATCTGAATTTTTCCCTCTCACACCATGGCCATGCACTATGTCATCACTCACATGTGCATTCCCCTAGTTATAGTCCTCTTTATTTCATTCAAAATTTTCCTTGTTATTAGCCTCTTCATTGCCTTCCATAATATTCTTTTCACTTCTTTCCTCGCTCATGGAATCAAACCTAGACTCCCCAACGGACCCTTCCACACCATCCTCATAAATATAAATCATTTCACCACGTAATTTCTCATTACGCAAATCCTCAACAATATTACCCAATCTTCACCTTTTCATTTTCATCCGCATCCCAAATGCTAACAAAATTACCAAATATGAATTTGTTATCCATATCATGTTAAGCCAAGAACAAATGAAATATGACATTAGATTAATGTCGCAACCTTAGCCTTGGGCTCACGACCAAAGCAAGGGCTTACAAAGGTGCAAGCCAACAGTGAAGCCCGGGAGTCACATTTCATGCTCCCGGGAGTGTAAGAGAGTGTGAGGGAATGAACCCCCACATTCCCAAGTGAACTCCCACTTTGGGAGTTGGAGTCCCAATGGATTCCCAAATTTTCAAAGGGCGATTACAAGGGTCAAAATTTAATGGATTGATGAGTTCCTTATATCATTGAAACTTGGAATGTAGATGTATAAAATGGGCTCGCATGATCCATTTGAATACTTAAAACATAAGTTATGGCCAAAAGAAGGGCTAGGAATCAAATTGCCAATTTGACTCCCAACCACTAAAAGTCAAGAATCGCCTTGATTTATTTGCATGCAAATGGCGTGTCACATAATGTTGAAAAACTCTAGACGAGGACTACAATTTTGCTTCAGACCTCATCTCAATTAAAGGTCCTCAGAAAGTTATGGGCCTCCAAAGTCGCAAAAGTCCTAATTTTCGAAATTTCACGACTCCCAATTTGGGAGTCCTGAGACAAAATGACATTTGGGTGCTAGCCCCATGGCTTGGCACAAAGAATAATATAAAGGGGAAGGTGGTGGCTTCCCCCAAGTTCGAATTGTGGTGAATCTTGCGAGTCCATGTTTATCCATGGTTTGTCTGTGCACCAAAGGTGCTCCAATTATGCACTAACCAACTTGTTGTTTAATTTGTGCAGGTTCGTGTGAGTAATTGACTTGCTTATCATTCTTCCTAATCCCCATCCTTGAGCTCCAGCAAGCCCCTCTACCCTTGAAATGCTACGAACCAAGGAACATGCCTCAACTCCTTGTCCTTCCGTTGTTTTCACCTTTTGGACTCATAGTTGAGTCCACCAAAAGAATTGAGGGTGCATCAATCAAGGATCAGAATTTTAACAATAACATATGTTCTACAACTTTCCCATTACAAGCTAACATTACTATGTAGAAACACCTAGGGGTTGACACATGTTTTTGCACCTAACAATACTACATAAAAATGCCTAGCAACCACCAAACGCCTTAACACCCTGTATACTATGCAAAAATGTTCTCTGGGTTTGCCACTTTTCATTGATCCAAAAAATGTTTAGTGACCACCATGCATTTTCTACGATTTTCGATCTAGAAAATGCCTAGTGGTTGCTAAGTGTTTTCTATGATCTCAAACCCAAAACATGATTGGCGGCCACCAAGCATTTTCTATGATTTATATTCTAAAAAATGCCTTGTGGCATTAAGGGGTTTTTTAAAATTGCTGATCCAAAAAACCTCAAGCGGTCACCAAGTGTTTTCTACCATTTCTGATCATGAAAACACCTGCTGACCACAATCTGTTTTTTAACATTTCCAATTCACAAAATGTGTAGCAACCGCCAAGCATTTTCTATCATTTTTTATCTTGAAAATGCTTAGCAATCGTTAAGTGTTTTCTAGCATTTTTTATGCAAAGAACGCCTAATGACCACCAAGCATTTCCTAGCATTTTTTATGCAGAAAACGCTTGGCAATTGCAAAGCATTTTCTAACATTTTCGATGTAGAAAACGCTAGGCTATCATGAGGCGTTTTTTAGCATTTTTTATGTAGAAAACACCTAGTGACTGCCATGTGTTTTCTTGCATTTTATATCAAGGGGAATGCTTGGCGACCGCAAGGCATTTTGTACGATTTACCATCCAAAAAACGCCTAATAGCCACTGGGCGTTTTCTAGCAATTCCCATCCAAAAAACGTCTAGTAGCTCCTAGGTGTTTTCGAGTGTTTTCTGTCCAAAAAAGGTGGTACAGTAGTGGTAGTCTAAATTCTCCATAACTAAATCCCAAGTTTCAACACAAGCCAAAATATCATCTTTCAAAAATCCTCATGTAAAAATAGACCTATTACCTAGGGGCCAAAATCCCTTAGGCTACTATACTTTATAATGAATCTAAACACAATATCCTTGCCTTGGTAGGCAAGGTTGAAAATGGTAGGTCCGTAACTTGACATGAAATCACATGAACCCAACTTATAAAAAATTAAGCATGTAATCAATTTACCTCAATTTAATTGCAACACGTACACCAGACCAGAAAATCCACCAAATTAAACAAAAGGGAATAACTTTAGTATATGAACACAAAAGTCAGAAAGTAAACCTGGTTCAAACAAGATCAGGCAACCTTAGTACGGTAACTTCTGTGGGCCCAGCAACTGGCCAACAACACAGGGGATCCAATCTGAAATTGGAAGTTAATATGTACACTTTAAGACATTCTGAAAGTAGATATTCTTGAGATGAGTGACTTCCAAAAAAAACAGTGTCACAAAGCCCCCACATCCGCCGAAAGGCACATTGTTGTAGCCTATTCAACAGCACAAGGGCCCCAAAAAAACCATTATTTTTGCCCCACAACAATTAACAGCAGAACTATGGGAAGGGAGTTTTTAAGTTCTACTCAAATTACTCTACTCTCTAGCTTGTTGCAAAACCTTGGGTTTCATGCCAACGACTTTACTAAGAGGGATGAGAGCCACCAAACATGGGGCTCAAGCCTATTGTTTTCTTTTGGTAAATTTTTACAATTTTTGGACCTGAAAATCTAGTTCAACTCATATAAAAGATTTTTTTGGAAAAAAAAATTGGGCCTACTTTGCCAAATTTCGATTAAAAAAAAAGATTTCCAGATTTCTACAACAGCTCCCAGGAAGTAGCCAAAATATGAAAGCATTTTTTTGGGGTACTTTCATACTGGTGTATAGCCAAAGTTGGCTAAATCTTCTTGTGCAATGATTGCTACTTTGGCTACTACGTCACAAAATTGCAAAAAACATGGTGCGCAAGTGTGAGGAAAAAAAATAAAAAATTTGTTGTTAAAACCCTTTCTATCATGCTTGATTAAGTGTATTCTTTGGATTTATCTTGAGTTTATGGTTTCAAAATTCTTGTCATCCTGTATGTATGTTCTATGCCATCTGCTTAAATAACTACATAGCCTAGCTACCTCATTCCTCTCCCTTAGTAACCCACCTACATGGAAAAAAAAGGAAAACCTTTACAACTATTTTTGAACTATCATTTCTAAATTATGATACACCTAGGTATGTTCCCAAACGATTCCCAAAGGGCAAGGTTCCAGTAGAATCCCCCCTCTTTTTTCTTTTTCTTTCTAGTTGAATACATTCCCAAATGATTCCCAATACTTCATCATTATTTATGTCAGATCTTGAAGATCCACATAAATGTGCATTTTTAAATAGGCTTGAAAGAAGTGGGTTATTATATTATTTTAATATGTACATAACATGGATGTAAAAACAGACATGTTAATTTTCCTTTTCGTATCCATGTAAGTCAATAGGAGAAAGACTAGAGGTAGTTAAGCTTGGAATATGAACAACACGAACAAACAACCATAACTATTTATTACATGGATTATAAAATTTATATTTATAAAACATGATCATTAAATTGAATTATTACAACAGAAAATACATAATTATTGATGGGTACGTTAGTGGTACTTATTGTTACTTCTATTAAAGCTTTTTTGGTTTTTTGGGGCTTTTTTAATGAGCCACATTGATTGGCCCATCATCAAGTTTTTTGAAACACTGACTCACATATTTTGTATATATATACATATATATATATATGAAAGTTCAACTTTGGCCAAATTGTATGGGATAAAAGTGTGGTGCTATTGGGAACATATTAGGGAACACAATGGAAACTTAAGGTCCTTTTGGGAACTTGATGAGAACCAATTGGGAACAGAAAGAAAAACAGCAAAATGGTCAGAAGGCCGGCGTTAATACCCCTGCCTAACAGAATGGGTACCTATTAAGGGCAATGAGAGTAACACAGGTGGGGAAAATGTAACCAGCTGTTAAGTTATGGGTTATTTTTCCACTTCCTTAGGCATTCATTCTTCGAGCAAATAATCCCAAACTAGGAACTTTGAGTTAGCAGATTATTATTTTGTAAATGGTGCACTAGAGAAGATCCATGGCAATCAGCTCAAATGTTCCATCAAAATGTAACATTCCAGAATAATCCATGCCAGCTACGTTACATACTAGATTGGGTTGGGCCTTGGCCGATTTGGAGGTATGTAATTGTCAGTCAGGAGAGATTCTGCCCTTCACCCTAAGCTTCTTAGGGTCAAGTGCTCTTCTAATTGCGTTCAACTGACGCATAAAATGTTGTGAAGTCTAGCAAAACAGTCCACAAAGTTCCTAAGTAACAAATGTGGCAGAAACTCTTGTGAGTGCCAATTACATCATATAATGGCTATTGGTCAGACCCTGGCTCCTCTTCACTATTGGCAGTTGGCCGGCCAAGTTCTCGCAATGGCCATCACCTAGCACAAAATCATCACTTGTAAAAGCCCTGCTCATTTTTTGGTAGTGTATTTATATATACCCTTACGGAATGGCTGCAATGGCAGGCATTTTGCCTATCAAAATGCCTATCGTTGTTTTTCTTGTTTCCGTCATACCCAGCAGATATCATGGGGGAAAAAAAAAGCATGTTTTTGAGGCATTTCAAAAAATGGAATGCTGCAAATTACTTATGGCCATTTTGGTCTTGTAGAATATTAGGTACAAATCAAAAAATTGGTGGGTATTCCATGACCTAGAGTAAATGAAACCTTAGTTCTAACAAATCAGAGTTTTCAATGTGTGGCTTGTACAATTGAGTGACATTCCTATTTCAGTCTTTGACAAAGAGCATCACATCAAAAGCTAACTCATACACCCATGTTTAAAAGAATTCCATGAATGTGCTATAGAATTTGTAATTCAATAGCAAATAACCAGGTAGCAGGTAATGCATAGGCAATTACAACAAGCAAGATTCAAGTTTTTCTTTATCATGTACATGCATGTAACAATCCTAAACAATAATCATAGAAGTCACAACATAAAGTAATAGAATGTGCTTGCATACCTTCAATTTGTGTTGTATTCTTCAAAGCATTTCCATTGCTTGAACTACCATTACATGTCAGTACATGTGGGTTGTGTGACCACATCTCCTGCACTCCCACAGTTGCATCTGGATATTAATCAAACTACCCCCACAAAGACATCAACAAATCACAACTACAAGTTACATTTAAAATATTCTAGATCTTCATTCACAAACATGCTTGCCATCTTCTAACATTCTTAAACCCTAAACTAATGCACATGTCTTTGAATTCATAACCATTGAAAACAAATGCCATTGAGGAACATGTCACCTACACACAAAAGGAATACACTTATCTAGTTATGTCTTTTGAAGCTATGGGAAACAACCTAAATAATGATCATCAGAATTGGTTCACTGTCATTTTTCCACCAAATACTCACACCTCTCACTCTTGCCTAAAGTCATGCAAAAACTTTCACACCAAGTTAAGCTTCAACAAAACACTGCTTCTCCTTGTTGTTGATCCCTTTGGAGTCCAAAAAAAGGTGCAAGCATGGAAGAAACATCAAAGTGGGAAAACTCCTATGCTTGTTATCCCCAAGTGTTTTTACTAGAGAAAACAATTATTCTAACATTTGTTTTATAGAAACATGTGGAAAGATCACCAATGGTTGTGTGCTCCTAACAGTCAATATAGGCTTCAAGAGCTGCACCTACTAGTCTACCTCAAAGTTTGTGAAAAGAAATCCAAGTTCTTCCACATTTGGTGCAAGTTAAATCATGTCTATTTATGGAGGTAGTTTTTCCTTCTTTTTTGTCTCTAGTCAAAGCTATGAGTCTTATTTGAACCCCAATGGCACAAATTTTCTTGTATCAAAACCCAATTTTCCAAGTGTGAATTTGAATACTTGCTACAACAATCCTATTTCTTTCTCCTTAACAACCATTAGTTATTTAGATTACTTGCAAAAATGCAAACCTAATGATCAAGATTTGAGATTAATCGATGCAGATAACTATGCCCTAAAACCAAATGCAAATGTAACACAAAAAATAAAAAAACAAAGGTTAATACAAAGGCTTGAAGATTGCCTCAATTAAAATCTAGTTATACCTTCATCATCTTTGCACCTATTCACTTCACAATTCTGACTTGACCTAAACATGCATGATTTGACAATCTATGATTATGCTTAGACAAATTTCCTTTCACGCAATCTTCATGATCTTTACAAGACAAACTTACAAACGAAAAATGACACAAAGTTGTGAGCTTGTTGCAACAACTCCTCAAGTCTGATTTGAATTGTTTGCAACAACCATTTTAGCGAGTAGAAGGCGATGGCGGCTGAAGCTCGAACGTGGGCTCATGCGCATCCATACTTGAATAGTAGGTGCCAAAAACTTTAGCGGGCACAATGGAACTTCAATGCAAGTTTTGTGAATTGGAAGAATGGCGATAGCTCGTCAAATCTTTAGCAACAAAGCTCACAAAGCAATGAGCTAAAAAACATTAATGCTTCCATGTTGCTTCAACTTTGAAGTGAAAGAAAAAATTTACAAATGGGAGCAACGAAAACTCGGGACATGCACTAGACTAACCCTAACTTCTAGATGGATGATCTTTTGATTTCATCAACATCCAATCCATATTGTAAAACAACATTGAATCCAAGTTTAATTCCTAATATTCTGGAGTGGGTATTGGATGGAATTCACTTTACTTTTTATTAAACAGCTAGATTTCTACTTCAGACCTTCAATTTTCATTCTACATTAGGTTCAATGAATTTATAATGTTAATCATTATATTCAAATTTTGCCCATGTAGTGTATACACCAAATTTGCAATTGGCCTTAAATTACATATAATTTTACATGAAAATGTAACCTTGCCTTTCTTTAAACAAAAGAAAATATTTTGCTTTTAAGGAAGTTTTTTTAATTTTGATTGTTTAAAGGTGATAAACATGTTTAAAAATAATAAAAACACATCCACATAAGGACAATTAAGGGCATGATTTTCATGCCATGCTCTTAAGCTCATCCATTTATGCTTTTCCATAAATTTGGAAGATGAATGGTTAACATTAACATTTGATTAAGAATGGATGAAATTAAAAGCAACTATCAACACCTCCTTTTCCACTACTTTTCAACCATTAAAATACCTTGGAAATTACACAAATTTCTTTGGGATGAAAATTCATTCATTTTAGAACATGATGTAACAAACCAATTTAATTTTGATGTTTAAAAAATTTAATTATGATTTTTCAAAATTAGGATCTACAAAAATTAAAGATTATCAACAAAGTCCTTAACTTTTCATACTGTGAATGTACCTTACTAAGCTACCTAACTACCTACTTACCTAACACATACCTATTTATTTACTTAAATATGTCCTACCTACCTACCTATTTACCTACCATTTACTTATTTATTTACCTACTATCAACCTACCTATGTGTTACCTACCTACCTACCTACCTACCTACCATCTACCTACTTATGTCCTACCTACCTACCTATATTCTATTTATCTATCTATTTACCTACTATCTAACTACATATGAAGACAATTTCTGATTTACCTATAGTTTACATAAGTAGGTATGAACATTTAAAAACAGGTCGATAGGCATGTGTACCTACTTATCTACATATTATGACAATTCTTAAGATTAAAATCGTTTGGATGTGTGTTGAAAAGAATACATAAAGTTGTAAGTCATCACATGTACATCGTAGATATTTTGGTGTGTGGTACATATTTTGGTGTGATTTTTTGTGTGGGTGTGAGTGTAAGTGTTTATATTGCTTTGTGTGTGTGTTTCATGTGGATATTATGTTTGTATGTATTTTAAAATTTTGTTCAAATTAGTTCAAATATGAATTTGAAACTAAAATATATAGTTGTAGTTTAATTAGTTAATTGGTTTCTATGTGTCTATATATATGTTTGTCTTCAACACAGAAAAATGGAATGCCATAGTATATACAATTTTTCTAAATATGTTGTTGCATTTCATTTTTTTATTTTGAAGGAATTTTACTTAACAAAGATCAAAATTGTTACATTATAACTTGCACTTTTTACTGATTTTTCAAGACTTTGTCTCTTTTCAAAGTTTAAGGTTGTAAATTCTTCCCAAAACCAACAACCTAACAACTTAATGCACATGTTGCAATGACAACTGAAGATAAATTATAGATTGAACTACAATATTGATTTTTTTTAAATTTTAATTATGCAAATTTAATGTTCTATTTTCATAATTGTTGCTAATATTTAAAAAGAATCATTAACAATTATGAAAAATAGAACATTTGCATAATTATATTTGTTTTTAACTTAACATGTAGTCGAATATATGATTTTCTCAACCAACATTGTAACACTCGCACCATGTTGTTATTTTCATCATCAAATTGTAAATCATCAGCATCATCATAAATTCATGATTTCAACTCGTCCACCAGAGAAAAAATTAACTCACAACTTTGAAGTTTTTTTTTTCAAAACTTGATATCATATAGCATGAAACTTATTATACAATGTGAGTTTTGCACTTTATTCTTCAAATCAAATCTTGCTCTTGTTGTAATAAATCATGATCAACAATCCTACATATTATTGTTTTTGAAGTTTATTTTTTCTTTCAGGGATAGATTTGAGGACATACCCACAAGGCTAAATTTTGTTCTTTTTTTTAGTTTTTCCTTTAGGTCCTAGTGTCCACCAGGTGACTTATAATTGAAAGTTTGAATAAATATAACATTGTTAAACTATTTTTTGGATTTTTGGAGTTTTGTAAAGTTTTAAATTAATTAAGTATGTGTTATTTCACTTAGATCCTAGGAAACTAAAACAAACTGAATGGAAAAAGGATTGAAAATTGGCTTGAAAATTGATGCACATAGTATTGCCCCTTCAATTTTATAATATCCCAACAGACCTTTTCATACACATTTCTCACCCCCTTCAATTTCAAAACTATGCAAATTTTATGGAATTTAACAAAATGGTCATTATCATTAACATTTGCCCAAATCCTTGGTATAGAATATTTTCATATCTAATTTTTGGCTAGTAATATCATAAGAATATTATTCCATTTAAATTAAAGGTCAAATAGATGGGGCATGTAATAGTTATGAGAAATATTTTCCAAGTGTTGAGGAATTTTTTGAAATTATAATTTTTATTCATTTTTACACATAAAATTTATCTAACATAATTTTGTAATAATATATTTCAACACATAAAATAAAATTTGCACTCTCTGGTTATAATTTGATTCTATTTTGTGGTATATCCTTTGTTAATGGAAATTTGACCATCAAAAAATGTCCACTATGAATCATGCTGCTACATAGCAATGACATGGCAATTTACATGTGAATGATACTAGGGTCATACATGATTGTCATGAAGGCCCAATGTCATACACATGGCAATGGGCATGCCTTAAGTACCTTTTTATGTAGCTAGGTTTCATGAATTTTATGAAACCCTAATAACATATTAACCCATATTTGTTATAGTGCCAGTGATAAATCAATGATTCCACTTGACATTAGTCATACAATAAATTTCATATCTTTTAACCTTGTTTTTGGGCTTGCCTTTGTCCTTTCATGTTAAGTTTTGAGCTAGTATCCTTAAAGTCATTCTTGAGTAGAGGACCAACATTCCAAATTCAACACAAGATGGCAACCATCCCTCTTTATCCCTTCTCTCCCAGATTGATGTTCTTTGAAATATACTGGAGTTTAGCCTACATGGTTAATATTTCATTTTTGATTCAATATTTTGATGTGAAAGGCCACTTAAATTTTAATAACCTGTCAATCATGGTTAATATATTGTTTTCTTGTGGATGCCCACAATTGTAACATGAATGCCCACTATTTTGGTGGGTGCCCCTTAATTCACAAATATTGGTCAAAAAGAAAAAATTTCATATGTAATGAAGTTTTAAAAAACAATGACTTTTCTTTAGCCATTTTCATGCGCATTGTGGTGTTAAATCAGATTTGAAAAAAAGTTGTAAATAAGTTATCCTTCAACTTAATATCCTTCAAAATGCAAGAACTTATTACAAATTTTCACTGTTATAACTACTTTCAATGAAAGGTGATCCCTTACTTTTAACTCATTAGTTGTCTTGAACTTTTTCCGTCCATTCCTAATGTTTATTCTGTGTGACCCATTGATCTTTTTGCCTTTAATAACACACACTCTCATGTGTTTAACTTCTTTGTGTCTTCCTTGCATTGTCATTTCCATGCCAATCTTGCCACCATGCTTCATTAGGAGTCTATGGGGCAACTAGACTTGCAAAAAATCATAAATGGTTTAGGGTAGATCAATGTGGCATTTTCAAGCTAGTATTAGTGTGAGAATATCAATAATTTGTACAATGCAAAAACCTATTGTCATGCAAAATGTTACTAAATAATACCCCCAATAGTTTTTAAATGGGTATTTAAAATGATACTAATTTTACATTATAAATTGACCGACTGATTTTGGTTTTTAAGTCTAAAACTAATTTTTGTAGATTAATATTGGACTTGTAACAAAACTTTTATACAATTACCAAATGGTCTTTAGACATGCTGCTATGTGTGAAAATTTGATGGAATGTTAGTGTTTCCGAACCACATTTTATTACTACTACCTAATATATACTAGGTGCATGTGGCACTTTAGGCATGATGTTATATAATATGAAAATCTTAGGGAATTTTAATGTTTCCAACCCACACTCAAAACTCAATGTGTCAAAATTTTATGTGCATGCATGTGACTAGCACCATCACAATTATGAGTAAGCATACACATGATAAACTATTTCAACTCTTCTATCAACTCATCCACCATTGATTTGCAAACAAGATCCAATTCCAAATCCTTCAATCCCCATTTATTAACTAATCCAACATATTACAAAAAAATTAACAATTGTCAACTAGTGCAAAAAACTGGATTATTCATTAGCTAGGTTTTATAGAAGAGTCTAACACCAAATGCAAGTGGAGTCGAATTGCTTAACAACTAGCATATCTTCGTGATATGTTTGCACATGAGAGGATTGAAATGTGAGCTCACCTCCATCACATGCCAAGAAGACTAGCTCACATTATCATGAATACCCCTGAGAAAGGGAGGAAAAAGGAACTTGCAAACTAAGAAAACAATTCTAAGGAAAAGAAAACAATGAAGTAATTTTATTTTTTCCTTTCACTGGTGATGTTTCGCCAAAAAGATTTTTTTTATATACTTGAAGGTAATATAAAAACCTTTAATATCAAAATTTTTAAAAATATTATAAGTCTTCATATACGATCCATTTTAAATATTCATTGGTGTGAATAAATTAGATATCATTATACAATGTTGAAATAAAATTTAATGGTAAAAGTATGATATTATATTATAAATAAATCTTTATATTACAATTATAAAACGAAATAAATGTGTAAGGGGTGGGAAACATATAATTTATTTTTACAGTAAAAATTTAATAATTGGGTATAACCTCATGCCATCATTTATTACTAAATGGATAGCTATGATTGTATATAGGAGAGGTGAAGAGAACCATACCTAAATGTTGCTATGCACATCAATCTAAAGCTACTTCATCTTATTCCATAGGAATCTTGTCCTCTCCGACTTGGGTAGACTCATGTTGTAATCCTTGGGGAAGGTCAGGACCATAAAACTTGTTTGAAACCACATCTAGTGCAATGGCCATCATTGCTTTTCCCTATTCGATGTCACAATTGTTTATGACTATAGATGTTCAAAAGGGGGAACACAATTTAGGTTGCTCCCTAAGGGAAATGCTCCCCCAAGCACATGGTTAACCCCCGGGGGAGCAATCTAAACTATGTTCCCTTGGAGAGCAACCATGTTTTCCTAGGGAGCAATTCCCCTAAAAAGCAACCATGTTCCCCTGAGGAGCAAATGTGTCTGAAACTTTGTTTAATCTAACTTTTGCATATGAATTTTGGTTAAAGTGTTTTCATCTACAAAGTCGTAGTTCTCCTCAAAATCGTTTCAATGATAGGTTGCAAGCCTATATAAAAACAAATATGAGATGATTATGATTGTTAAAAAACTTGGAACATATGTTTCCCTAGAGAACTTAAGCATTTCCCTGAGGGAAATTCATTGTTCCCCATGGAAGTTGGATTTTCCCTTGGGAACAATCATGTCCCTAGGAGAAAGAACTTAAATTGCCTTGAGGAACAACTTAAACCTTTTTTTCCCAAGGAATAATCATGTCTTTGGGGAGAAGGAACTTTTTTTCCCTTATAACATGGTTGTTCTTTAGGGCAATTTAAACCTTGTTCCTTTGAGAACATGGTTATTCCCCTGAGAACAACTCAAACCCCTTTTTACCTTGGGAATTTTTTTTCATCCATTTCATTCATGGATGAGAAAGATAATTTAGGAAAAGGTTTGAACCCAAGACCTTTGGGCTATAAGGGGGATTCTAACCACTGCATTAATTATTTTCCTTTGAAAACAATATTTTTTAAAAAAAATTTAACCATTCCCCATTGTGTGGGTACAGTTTTTTAAAAAAAATTGAATTTTTTTTCCTACTAGGCATTATACTGTATTGTACTATAATTGTGTTCAATTCGTTGCTACATTTTAACTCATTGCACCTATTTAGTGTTTGCCATTGTTGTTATGTTAAAAAGTGGGTTAGTTTAACTTGTAATTACATTTTAGTTATGTGTAATAGGCTTTGTCTTAAACTAGACTAGTTCAAAATTCTTGGTGAAAATAACTAGCATTGAAGGTTGAAAAATTAAAGAACTTGTCTCAAGACCAAATTAGAGGTTCCATTAAAAAGAAAACCAAGATGAAAGGTTCCTTTTGAAATCAAGGTTCATTTTTAGTGAAACCCAAAGTTCTTCTTTTGGGTTTTACTACTTTGCACTTAAAATAATAAGTGGATAAGTGAGTGAAAGCTTTATTGTTTGGAAGAGCCCAACATCTTTGATTTACAATGGTGTTTTTAAAATTTGCAATTTTCTGATGTTTGTTAAGTGGCAATCATCCATGAGTATGTTTAACCAAATTTGGCAAGATTCAAAATATGAAAGTAAAAAATCTTTAGTGCCCTTTCTTACTATAGGCAATTGTGACACTTCATGGTGATTATTTCAATTTTTAAAAAAATTTAACCAAAAAAAATTCAAAAGAACAGGGAATGTTCAACAAAATATTCCAATTTCAATGCAAAATGCCAAGAACTCATTGATCTATATCCTCAATGTTTTCTTAATTTCAATTTTATGATGTTTTAGGGTGGCGAAAAACTCATTGATTTGCGTTCTCAATGTACCCAAAATGTGTTTCCACTTTCTCAATGTCCTTATGCTTTAATTCCACCAGATTGGAAAAGCCTTTGCCCCGACTTGCCATTTGGATGTTCATTTACCTTTGTAGCTTGAGTGTCTTCTTGAAGCTCCTAAGTAAAAGAAATCATAAGTTATAACTACTTTACATCTTTTCATGTCCAAAACAATTTCAAGATTTGTTAGACAATCTCCTAGGACCTAAAAACCTAAAAACCTTAAACCTAGGACCCCATGATTTGGACCCCTTATAAAGGCATATAAAACCCAACAAGTCTAATTTGATAGTAGGTCTAGGTTCACATAGACCCCATCAATCCAGTTCTAAGGCTGAGTTCAAGTCCAATTAAACTTGTTAGATCCAGTTATAAAGCAAGTTTAGGTCCATGTAGACCCAGACTCAAACCTAACTGAAAACTAGACCAACATTAGTAAATAAATTTTCAAATGATTTTAGTGTAATTAGAGAACCTATTACTCAACATATTTTTTTCTCTGGAATGTTACAAAAAGAATTGCCCATTTTAATATAATTGCTAATACAATAAAAAAATTTAAAAAGAGAAATTAAAACAAGGCTTCACATGTAATAAAACCTAGAATTGAAGGGCTAGAGTGAACTAGCACCTACCAGCGCACCAATGTGGATGGATGGTGCATTCATGGGTGCACTTTTTTTGTCCCTCCTTGTCCTTGGGCTAACCAAGGTGGTGAACTCAAGTTGATTTTTTTTTTCCATTTCCTCAACCTAGGTTGGTTTTTTTTTTGGGAATTTTTTTATTCTTCACCCCCCACACCCGCCCAAGTCTCACCTACCTACCTACCTTTAAACTATTACCTATGCACCCTACCCTCCTTCCCCCACCTACCTACCTACTTGCCCACCTACCCACCCATCTACCTACCTTCCCATCAACCTATCTACCTATGTACCTATGCACTAAATCTCCACCAAGGCAATGACGATGTAGGTCAATGGAGGTATTGCAATATACCAAGTAGGTTATTTCATTTTCCTTCTTTCCTGCCTCCCTAGCTATTACACGATGTAACTTTATTACTATGGAAAACAATGTTGCAATGACCCAACTAAAGGTATTGTAACTAAACTAGATTTCTTTTCTATAGCCTTATAAAACTCAACAATTAAATCACATATGAAGGTATTGCAAATGAACTTGATATCTTTATTCAAACCACATCAATCCATTGATGCAATCATTCTTGTAATACCCTTATTGAACTTCCTCATAATTATTAGATTTCAAACTCATGTCATACCCTTAGCATAACTTGCAAATTAATTAATTGTCACATTGCCCTCATAAAGGTAATGCACACTCAATAAATGATTTTATTGAAATGCAATACTGTTAGGGCAAAGGGAAAATATCATATTGCACCTTATTTCTTTTTTCAATACTGTCATTAGACTAATGCATGAGCACAACAAATTTACTATAATGTAATACCTTCAATCCTATTAAATTACTTTCATCGCATCTAATTGAACAGTGCAATACCCCAAGGACACATTGGAAATAACATATCCAACCTAATGCCCATATGCATTACCCTCATCAAGGTAATCCAAATGCACTAGATCATTTTATTGTTTTGCAATAAACAAGTAAGCCTAATTGTAACTATTTTATTTCATTTATTTCATCCATGCAATACCTTATGGACACATTGACAAAATAATATCCAACCCAATTCACACATGTATTACCCTCATCAAAGTAATCCAAATGTAATGGATTATTTTGTTGTTATGCAATACCCTCATGCCTAGGTTATATTTCATATCATCTAATTGAACAATGCAATACCATGTAGACACATTGACAATATCATATCCAACCAATTCACACATGCATTACTTTCATTAGGGTGATGCAATACCCCAAGAACAAAATACAAATATCATATCCAACCATACCCACATCTACATTACCCTCATTAAGGTAATGCATATCCTTTGGATCATTTTGGTGTTTCATAATACCCTTACGCCAATTGAAATTATTTCATTTTATCTATTTCAACAATGCAATACCCTAAAAACATATTGGAAATAACTTATGTTGACCCTATATGCAATACCAAATATGGGTGTTCATTAATATTTCATTGTGGCCTCACATAATACTAAGGTAAAGAAATCTAGTTCAATTGCAATACCTTTATTTGGTTTAAATTATTCTTATTAGGGTTATACAATACCATCTTGGGTGTATTAAGGTTAAGTTTAGGGTTTAGGGTATTGCATGGACCAAAAAACGATCAAAGCCTATGTAATATCATTATGGGTATATTAAGTTTAAGGATAAGGTTGATGGAATGAATATGTTTTGTCTTATCCCAAGGGCATTACATAACAAAAGTATAAATGCAATGCCCTCATCATGCATATATAAACTATTTCAAAATTCTAATTATGAAATAGGGGATTGTTTTTACGATGAAGGTATTGCACAAAATCATGCCTTTAAGTTTCAATGCAACTTCCACAAATGTTTAAACTATAATTGCAATATCCTCATGTATTAGCAATACATCTAATCAATTTTTTGTTCAATGCAATATACACGTACAATATATATGGATCTTAACAAACGAGTTTCTAAACAAATAAAATCCAAAAATTTTATAAGTAGATATCTTTACGTACATTCATTTTCAATGCCAATGGGCTATATCCATGGAGGTTAAATTAATCTACAAAAATGCGGCATGGAAAATTCATGGATGCCATATGCATGGTACAAAATGTGTATTAGTCCAAAAATGGAATGTCAAGCTAATTGCTTTCACCCTCAATTCTCACTATAACTCTCACTAATAGATTTCGATTATAATTCACTTGCACTCTGATAGTGTGCCATTGCATTTTGTGCAAATTGAACATATTGTCAGGTGTATAATTGCCAGTTTGCCAAAATTATCTTCACCAAATCAACTATGAAGGCCTCCTTGGTGGTACCTCGAATCCTAAAGTGGACATACACTCAAACCAATGAGTATAATTTTGAAAACACATGTTTGAAGCATAATGCAAATTTGAAGTGAAACTTGAATGTGATGGAATTTACTGGCCCATGAATCATCTCCAATTCATGGTGATTCACAAGTCAAATGATATCTTTTTCATGCTCCTTTTTGGATGAAAATCTTGTCCAATTTTGACTATCCCAAACATTTCTAAGGCCCTTTGCATAAGAGACCCTGCTAACCCAAATTAAACTGGCAAGATTCTCATCCTTCTTTAATTTGGTCATTACATGGGGAGGATACCCCACACCCCATGTTGGAATGCCTAATAAAGTGAACAATTTGAAAGAAACAACTCTTACCAATGTGGGCATTGGTGTTGGTTTCATAGTCAATCATTCCACAAGTGATCCCACTCGCATGTGGCATGGGTCTTTATTCGAGCAATTGCCCAACACACAAAGGAGGGGTTTACCTTTTCCCACACACACACAAAACATAAACAAAAAGAACAATTAAAATTAACCCCAAAAACAGTATTGAGAAAGCCAAAAGAAGGGGAAAAAGAAAACCAACAAGAAAAAATAGAGATAAATAAGATTTTCAAAAATTACAAAAAAAATCAAAAACAAGAAAAATAGATATTTTAAAACCCAAAAAACCAATATTAAGAAAAATTACAAAAAAACCAGAAAAAACCAGAAACAAAAAATGAACAAGATAGAAATAAATTTTAAAAAGGTACAGAATTTTTAAAAAAGAAATATAAAACCAGAATTTAAAAATTACTGATAAGAAAATATAAAAAACAAGAAAAAAAGATAAAGAAAGAAAAAAATTCAAATTTTTTTGAAATGCCAAGAAAAAGGATTAAAAAAAAAACCAGCAAAAAAATAGGAAAAAAAACTGAAAGCGAAAAAGAAATAAGAGAAATAAATAAATAAATAAAAATTTAAACAAAAATTTAAAAATCTTGGTGAAGATAACAAACCTTTATTGCAATCAAGAGCTCATGGCGATGGCAACAAACCTCTACTACCATTGTTGGTTTGAAGGGGCTAGATTGTAAGAGACTCATCTCTTCTAGTTACTGCTCTTCCTCTCTCTCCTCCCTTTTTTTGTCTCTCTCCTCCCTTTTTTTTGTTGCTCCTATCCTCCTCTTCCACAGCTCCACACACACAAAGACAAAAGAAAGAAAGAAAAACAAAACCAAAAGAAGAATAAAGAGACCACAAATCTCAAGTAAAGACACAAGATAAAAACAAAAAGAGAGAAAGAAAAAACCAAGAGATCATGAAGACCTTAAACAAAGCTACACAAAACAGGGGGGAAAAAAAAAAAAAAACAAGGAAAACCAAAGAAAGAAGAATGAAGAGGTCCCAAAGAAAGAAGAAGAAATTATGAACGGGAAAACGGAGGGGAAAAAGGAAGGAAGGGAAAAGTAGGAGGTAAGTAGGGAGAGGGTCGGGGAAGAAAAAAAAAATTGACCATTAAAGGTTAGGGTGTGTGAGAAAAAAAAAACTATGAACCCACAACCCTGTCCTGGGGTTGGGTTTCATTCCATCCAAAAAAATCCCAAAACGGGATTTTTTGAACTGGTGGGTGCTGGGTCACTCAAGCCGAGTTGAGGGCTTTACCCTACACATCAAGTTCTGGAGTTATAGGTTAGGACCACATTATCTACCACAATCTTCTTGTTGTCATCATACACTCATAATGGTGACCAAAATCTTTGTTTAACATGAATTTTAAAAAAATTGCTGAATCTTCCATCCCAGACATTAATGTAATAGAATGGTCTGGCCCTTTCCCATTATGTTATGTGTGCTGCTAAGTTCGTCCCAAGGGGCTTGCATGCCACTGAATCCAACATAGTGGGTAGGGGCCTGACCAATCAATAGTAGCACTTCACATAACATTTCCTATATTAAGGCCCACTTTAGACCAGGAGTCATGAGGGCCATTAAATCTTGGGGCCAATAATGAGAAATTTTAACATTTCTTGGCTAGTTGTTTGGCCCCAAAATATTGATTTAAAAAACATACTTTTTTGAGGACCAATGAGTTCATGTGTAAAGTCATTAAGGTCAAAAAATAGAGATCAAGGCTTCATCCCCTTATATGCTTTCATTTTATTTTGCTTGATAAAGTAAAACCTCTATAATTTTATCACCTAGGGACTGGCAGCCAGTGATAAAGTTTGAGAGGTTATAAGTTATGAGAGAGTTTGGAACTGTGAGGCGCAGGCTTCAAAAGTTGCAGGCTGCTCTTTTTTCTCATTTTCTTTTCATTTTTGATCATCAAGGCAACCCGTCTTTGGCAGAAAAAAAGGGTGAAAAACATCTGAAGTTCAGCACTTTTTTTCCGAACCTGCTTGTAACCGGAGTATTGTCCCTTCAGCGCACTTCACACTTTGCCCTAAACTAGATATACACGGTACAGAGGCCTATCACTAGCTATTTCCACCATAACTGATCGAGAAATAAACAAATTATAAAATTATAAAATTGTCCGGAAAGAGGAAAAGTGATAAGTTATAAGAATATCAAATTTTTGCCTGGTCCCATTGATGGACCGGGCCGGAGTGATAAAATTTGAGAGGTTATAAAATTTGGGGGGATCAGTTTACAGAGGTTCTACTGTATCATTCTTCTTCTCATCTTTGTTTCTTCTCTCATCCTAAACCTTCAAAGTCAAATCACCGTGGATGAGCCTATACACAAGATTCTTGTAATTATTGTGTTTTTTATGGCCAAATCCCAAGTAGAAAAAATAAAAGCCCCCTCCATCATTCACAAACAAGCACAGAAACACAACAAGAAAAGAAAAAACTGAAGAAAAATGAAATGAAAAAAAAAATTATAAGACATAGAGAGTTTGATTTAGGGTTTATTTTGATCTTACAATGTGGATTTCATCAAAATAACAATATTTTATTCCAGCAACATTGGTCCCAAGGGTTGGGAATTAGCCTCCCAACCTGATAGGTATGTTTTTCTCCTTTGGGGTCCAGTCAGGGCCATAAAGTGGTAGATTAAAAAAGTGATTTTCCTTTTCAGCCTTGACTCCTAGTGTAAAACCCTTGGGACTGATTTCAGTGATTGCAAAAATGTGAATACTTGATTTGAGTTCAACCTTGGTCTAAGTGGGCCTGACTGTTACCGGTTTGAACTTGCCATAAGGGGCACAGCCATTAGGCAAGATAAGGCACCTGTAAGTTGTTACTTACTGCTGAGTCCGGACACAATGAAAACTGATCAGATTTTAACCTGATTTCCATGTCAAATTTCACAACAATAAAATAGTATGAATAGGTAAATTGTAGATTACCATAGTACACAAACGGTTATATTTTTACTTTTCCAAAATTTTGAAAATTTATTCAGTACTTTTGTCAAAATTTTGATTATTATTATAAAATGAAATTTCAAAGTATTCAACTGTCGGGTTTGAACTTCAGAAGTCTAGACCAATGTTGTGTGTGTAAGTGTCAATAGCCGTATATACAGTGTGTAAATCCAGTGTAAGTGTAAATCATTTACACTTACATGTCCAAATTTTTTACATTTGCACTTGTCCTGTTGGAGTGTAAAGTCACCCTGACTTTGAGCCTCCTTTCACCCAAACCCTTTTTTCAGGAGTATCCATAAAGTAAGGAAATTTTATTAAATCTGGGAATGAAATACTGAAAATCAGCATTTAATGAACAAGGTTCAAGACAAATTATAGTAGCTTTACAAGTAGGAGCAGTGAAAATATATGCAGCAACAGTGGAGGCGCTAAAGAAAAAGGAAAGACAGGGTGAAACTAAGTTCACCACAAAAACTGAGGTCCCCCACCCTTGAATGTGAATGTCTTTTTTTTTAAAAAAAATCTCACCCTATTTGCCATCAAACTCAGGGTTCTAGTCTTATTTTCCTTCCTTTGTAGATAATTTTATTATATATCTTTAATGACCAGACCTTCTTGCAAAGTTACATGAATCAGTTGTGAGTGTAGATTTTGATGGTTTTCTTTCCTGCTATGGGCCATTTAGCTGGCTTATCTTCAAAAACATTATGAAATCTCCCCTCCTCAAGTAAAAATCACATTTTTTACATTGTTATATATTTACATTGTTTTACATGGTCATGTATATATATATTTACATTTACATATTTTTTATCAAATCGCATAAAACAATATAATTTTATTTTTTACACTTACATTGTTTTACATGGCATAAAATAAATTTATGTGATTTTACACTTGCACAGAGTCTAAATAAATTTCATTATGGGATTTACACCTACAATGGGTGAAAGTTCCAAACCATTTACACGCACAACACTGGTCTAGACATACTTAAACTGCCCCCCCCCCCCCCCAACACAACAACAAAAAAAAATCTTTTTTTTTTTTTAAAAAATATTTACCAAAAACAAATAAAAATAAAAA
>Ga0116231_10000476_pt1 | contig 69643 bp, 53 predicted proteins | sample S1TSphgellanicum_2_FD_89695 | JGI IMG/M metagenome (GOLD analysis project Ga0116231, IMG submission 89695) | Host-associated microbial communities from peat moss isolated from Minnesota, USA - S1T2_Fd - Sphagnum magellanicum MG | ecosystem: Host-associated > Plants > Peat moss > Unclassified...
CATGTGAAAATTGGCTGCACCAGAAACCCTAACCATTATGAACAGGGAGGGGGTCTGGATACTGGAACTTATCAACATACAAAAACAAAGAAATAATTTTCAACAGATTGATACCCACTAAATAAGTAACATATTACTTACTTACAAGTTGAACAACGTTGGGGTATATTTGCCATCTCTGGTCTATTCCCATGGTCAGCTGCATGTTGCTATCTCACGGGTCACAAGCAGTGCAAACATCAAAATTTTCAGCGGCCAGGGTCCCGATGGATGCATGCGAAATGACGTATATAAAGAGGTTTTGGAAATGTAGTTTGTAATTGTAATTTTGAAATATGTACTGTCAAATACACACACCTGTGCATTAGGCACGGGGTTCAAACTAGTGCATGTTATAGCATCTCCAGAGAGGTGCTCAGTACGAGAGTTTTGCAAAAATCTTTCTCACATCCAAGTTTTAGTTACTTATGTTTTTTTCTAACTGCACCCATAAAACTTAAACCGGTTTGCAAATACCGTAGCCAAGGGTCAGTTTCCACATTGATAAAACGAATTATTTTTCTTTTTTCAAAAATGGAATTCGTTTTTGAACTTTTAAATTATATTTATTTCCATCATCTACTGTAATATTGTGATATGAGTAGTGAAATTATTCAGAATGTGCTGTGTGATTATTATGATGATTTTCAACATGTCAACTTCATATTTTCACAAAATTTCATTTCACTATTTTGAGGATTATTTAATGACAAAACTGACCTGAGTGTAAGGTCGGTGGGAGGCTCAGTGTTTTTTTGCTTCAATTTTCTCAAAATCTGGGCACCAAATTCAGTTTGCATCAAAGGTGGCAATCAGCCAGCCATAAGAGGATTTAGCCAAATTCTAGAAGACAATTAAAGAGGTAGAAATTCTAGAAATCCTCTTACATCTTGGTGAACCACTAAAACCACCAAAATAAGGTGATTTCAAAAGAAGAAAGCTAAAAGATCAGCCCAAATCCTCCAAAAGTCTAGGCAATTTCATAACTTTCTTCCTCCAAATGTGACAATTTTTTGGATTTTTTGGAATTTTTTATTTTTGGCATAAGTTCCCTTGACCATGTTGCTTGGGACTGTTTTATTTAAAACAAATGGCTAATTTTGGGCACCAAAAAAATCACTGGGGAGACTACTAATAGCAGAGCACCTAGACCAATCATAATATCTACTCAAATAGGGAGAGTAGTCAACAAGGGATGTGTCACCCTGTGGCCTTGCCATTTTACATTAAAAAGTATCTGAAGGCAAAAGAAGAATTACGGAAACTCAAATATATTTCACCATGCAAAAATATATTAATCTTCAGAAAATCCTCTAAAAAGAGACCAAAATCCTTCAAGATATTATAACTCTATATTAACTAATCTCAAGTTTCAACACAAGCCAAAATATATCATCTTCTAGAAATCTTCACATAAAAATAGACCTAATAATTGGTTGAGAAACACTTGTTATCATGTTGGTTAATAGCCGGTTATAAGGTTTAAATTTTTTCAAAATCTGATTTAAAAAATAAATCAATTATCACCCATCCCAATATTTGAAATTAGGTTAAATTGGCCTTAACTTTGAAGTTCTTGTGTAACCCAATTGTGGAAAAGTCATTTTTGGCAATTTTAATTAATTTTTGGAGAATTTTTTTAATTCAATAACTTTTTGCTTGGTATGAAATTTGTGAAATGAGAAAGGTGCACACAATGATGACGAGGGTTTTTTGAATGGTACCAAAAGCATAGCAAGAGGTCCCATGCTTTGGGGAGGGTTACTATGTGATCACATCCAAACAAACCAAACAAACATTTATCTTAAAATATAGACTACTAGAGTGCCCCTATGTTGTTGGCCTTAATATATTAGACCTCATGTACCATCACCCATCCCAATATTATTCCAGTTGAAATGGGCTTAACTTCAAAGTTCTTCATGGAATTTTCAAAAATAAAATAAAATTTCAAAAGATTTTTAAAAAAACATTTTAAATTCAATACATTTTTTCCATTGGTTTAAATTTTTTGAAACAACAAACATGCATGCCCACCCTCATTGAGAGCTTTCCAACGATACCAATAGCAGAGCAAGGGGGTCCCCCATGGTTTGGAGAGGGTGACACCATGGTCACATCCAAACAGACAATACATACACCTTTCTTATAATGGTGCATTCACACTTGATGTTAAGTCAGTGTTAAATGAAAATCTAGGTGGCATCCTAGGTGGCATGCAATGTTAAATAGGGTGATAGCTTAATGTTAAGTGAATGTTCGCTTAACATAAAATCTTCATGGTAACTAGGTTTAAGCCCTAAATGACTAACATGATGTTAGGGGACTCAACACTAGGGTCCCTAATACCAAGTGTGAACACACCTTTAGAGTATAGATTTGGTGAACAACTCTCTCCATGATGAACAGCTTCTCATAAAGTAAGTGTGCATCTGAGGTAGTTCACTGACAAATCAGAGTTGAAGGCATTATTACTATGGTCAAAAAAGGGTGTTCCAAATTGCTCTCCCTTTCTTCATATATCATTTTTCAAGCTCATCTAATCTGGTTAACTTTGCAAGGAGTATGCAACCCACTTACCAGATTAGATCTGGCTCATATGGTTTTTTAGGGTAAATTTTCTCTAATTTGTGGAATCCTTTTCTGGGGAAAACTTTGGGGGGTTTTTTTTTTAAATGCAATTTTATTTTATTTTTTTTCACCAAGCAAAAGTTTCCCACTTCTGCACATTTTTTGGGGGCTATTATTATATATTAAAAATCAGATCTGAATTTTGTATTGTTAGCTGGTGCCTATGCAAAAATCAATGGCTGCTTTTCTTTTCTTTCTTATCAAAGAGAATTGCACCTTTAAATACCCACTTTGTTGACAATTATAAACCATAAATTTTATTTTATTTTTGTTTATTTTTCCAATGTAGCTCAACTGACCTCTCCATCTTGTACTAGGTTTAGTCGAAGTGACTCTAGCCATGTGGGTAAGGCTAATTGGTAGACTACACTAGTATTTTTTGGCATGATATTATGGCTATTCCATGTTGAAGCATGTGAGAACAAGGTGGTTATTGTCATTTTTGTAGGACACAAGCAGAATGAGACTAGGTGCTTGCATAAGGTGTAATTTTGGCTACACAACATTGATTATGGATGAAAAATTGGTGATTTTTATTCGTTGAAGGGGGTGTTTGGGCCCCATTCATTATTTTATTATGCCTTAGTGCAATTGAAGGTTGAGCTACATGTCACAAAACCACTACAAGCTCAAAAGGTGTAAAGAAATCAAAGTTATTCAACAAGATGCCTTAACGAGGATTACACCCCAATCCATGAATAGATTTTACCCAACTATAGTTGAATGTGTTTCGCATGCTTCAATCACACATAAAACACTAGAATCAAGATGCCATAGAACCACACATTCATAAGATGCACACAAATGAAGGAAGACAACTTGATGCCTTCAAGGAGGATCAAACCCCAATCCATAATTGGATTATGCCCAACTATAGTTGAAGGTTGCCTGCAAACCAATATAACCATTTTGCAATACATCCTTATGGCCAAATCTAATTGAACTATGAAACAAATTTTCAACTTATTTTTATGTAAATCAAGGTTGAAAAGGTCCATTTGTCTTATATTGAACCTAATGTGATCATTATGGATATTTCAACAAGTTTTAAAAACTCTAAAAGCTTATCCTTCACAACACCAATGGATTTTAACCTTTGCCACAACTAAGATGTTGGTTTCTAATTAAAGGGTGGCAACTATCATTAACATGAAAACTATCAAGACAACATGAATTCTTAAAGACATGAACCAATAATGACAAAGATAGGCCTAGTTCTATGTCCAAACATGAAACAAAAAAAACCAAGGACAATAACATAAAAGTAGACATATTTTGAACTTGTTTTGAAGTGTGAAAGACATATGTTTAAATAAAACTTTATGATGAAAATATGAAAAAAACATAAAATGGCTATGGTGCAAGATCATACCCAAAACTAAAGTTAAACATACTAAAGGTAACATGAGAATAAATAATTTCATTTATACACTATTAAAGATCTAACTCAAGATAAAATATGTCAAAATATTCAAAATATTTCACACTAATTCAAGATGTTTCAAAATAATTTAGGTTTAACTCTTGAAATATCTCAAAATATTTCAAGGAATTTTCTTGGGCAAGTTTTTAACTATATTATGAATGTACAACAGATGAAAGGTGACATCAATGGATCAATTCCATCCATGATGTTGGTGATGATGTTGGGGATGTCATTCATGATAACAACATGGTGGAATCGCAATTTTCCATTGTGACAATAAAAAAATATACATATTGATCCAATTTCAAACCATCCAACAAGGCTAACATCACACCATCATAACCAATTGCCATTGGGTGGTAATATTGTGCTTGGCAACATAAGGTGCCCATGAAATGTTTGTTCAACATCAAACTACAACCGATATTGTGAATAAATTATTCTCATAACATTCAAGACCTTTTATGCAAGGAATTTCTTGTCAAGTTCATTAACAAATTATAATACAAATTGAATGCATTGAATTTTCACCTCTTGCACCATTCTACCCAAGCTTCTCAAGTGACCACGTTATATAGATTGTTCAACTTGCATGTTTTTTGGATGTTGTACACACTCTACCATAATAAAAAAAATATTGCATGTTATATTCTAAGAATTGGATTGTTCCACCACATTGTGTGCAAAGGAGCAAAATATGGTCAATGAAGTTTAAGTTGTGTAGGAAATCAATGTAGTTTTTTTTTTTTTTTCAACACAATACATGTTGTGTAAGTTAGTTTGATATAACTTCACATTGGTTAGAAAGTCATAAATGACAGTTATTGATTCTAAGCATAATTATTCAAACCTTACAAAGTTTCCGACATAAACATCACACAAATAAGCCCCAAAACAATTTCAATTCACACAACTCCTCATAATTTGCAATTACAGAATCATAAGTAGTAACATCTTGTGCCATTTTTACCAAAATAGTCTTGACCTCTTCAAGGACCACCTTGCTCAAAGCAACCATGCTAATCCATTTGGTCTTAGTGTTGTGCAAAACTTTAAGACCTTTTATTTTCATAACTTTAATTAATTTTCATCTTTCCAAATTTCTCTTTGGAAAATGATTGAAATACACATACACACCTATCGAGAATGCTTGAATTTTCACAAATACAAGCAAATCAAAGAAAGTGAAGGTTGTTAAGTTGGTTTTATGCATTACCCAATGCATAGGAATACAAAAAAGTGAGAACTTTTTTTTTAGCTAAGTCACAATCCTAGTTTTGATGCATTGGAAGGTGGTAACACCATTTGCATTAAGGCAAACAACTATAGTGGCCAAGTCATGGTCAAACAATTCCCCAAAAACCTTTATAGAGTTTAAGATCATGTTTGTGAAGTTACTTACTTATAGCTTCTTATTACTCATTCTAAATCCACCCTTTTATTCCAAACAAGCATGCCAAAAAAAAAACATTACTGCAATTTATTGAAAAAAAAACATTTTTAGGGATTCTCTAAAATTGACACTCTTTTGAAATCCCTAACAACATAAACATGCATTAAAATCCATGTTTGGTTTATACTAATCATTTCATTACAATTTATAGAAATGTGATTCCTTGTTTGGATGACCATTTTTGTGGCTACCAACACCACATTGGTCATATACTCTACCATGCCCCAACCATTAGTGTTTATCCAATGTGTGTTAGGATTTTTCTCCACCTTCAAAAACTATAACAACCTATGCATGCTCTCAAAGTCAATGATGGGTTTACCCAACTTCAAAATATGAAAAAGGGTAACAAATTGCATATATTTTTTCTTTTTAGCCTTGTGTTTCACAACTTGAAATTGAATGCGATCATGCCCAATTATGGTTTAAATCTTCTCATTTCGAACATGCTAGATATCTAAATTGATTAAAACCTCTTGATTTCCCCACCATGCCAAACTACCTTACATATGCGCTTACCACAATGTTTTCTCAACCCATCAAGTTTTGGGACTAATGAGTTATCCATATGTTCAATTATGAAACACATTTTGCATTGAACAATTTAAGCATCTTGTCATCCAACCTAGGAATTGATTTGACCCAAAGAAAGTTTATAACCCAAGTATCTTGGAAGCTTTGATGCAATTCCCACTCAACCTTTTTTTTCTTCTTCATACATAAATTTTTTTTTCACCTCTTTCATCAACAATGAGGTCAACGAGATCAATCCTAAAAGTGCTAAAATTAATTGAAATAAAAGGCCCACTAGCAAATGCATTAATACTAACATCATCAACAATGTGAACTTTGTTTTTGTTGGAACAAAAAAACACAAATGACTTGAACTCATAGGTGTAGAAGCAAAGTCTATAGAAAATGGGATAGAACCACTAAAAAATAGTTTATACTTAACATTATGAGGTAATTTTAGGGGCATCGTTGTGCAAAATTAGTTTACAACACACACTAATGACAAAATGCGTGATGGAAGAACTTGGAAACACACAAATTCAACAAAGCTTTGTCACACTACGAAACTACAAGAATATGTGTTGGAAGAACTTGGATACACATGAATTCAACACATGAACGAAAAACAAAGTTTTGCTAAACCATTGAATTGCAAGAATGTGTAATTTGGAAGAACTTGGAAACACTTCAAGCCAACACAAAAATGAAAAGTAAAGTTCTACCACATTACTAAATCACAAGAGTATTACGCATTTTGAAAGAACTTGGAAACACACAAGTTCAACAGAAGAACAAAACAAATATCTATTGAACTACCGAATTACAAAAATGTGCAATGGAAGAACTTGGAAACACATAAGTTGAACACAAGAATGAAAAACAAAGCTTTGCCACACTACCAAATTGCAAGAATGCGTGTTGGAAAAACTTGGGAACCCACATGTTCAAACAAGAACAAAAAATAAAGTTTGATGAGCTTACCATTTGTAGTAAGTTCCTTAAGTACCTTGAAGATGGAAAACTTTAGTTAGTTGTCAAGCTTTTCCTAATCCCAAGTTAATGCACACCACAAATGCATAATTCTTGCTTTGTAGTTGCAAGATTTCTATGCTCATTGTGCAATTCAATTTTTCACATGCAAATGTCAAAACAATTTTGTAAAGCATGTATGTTGAATCAATGATGGGTAGCATTTTGCTCATAACTTGGAAAAACAAGAATGCCAATGCATATTGAAAAGAAAGCACAAAAAGATGGCAAACTTGCCCAATGACATAAACCTAATTAATGAACTCCTCTAAAAGGTACCCTAAATGACAACATATCACATCTCCATTGTTGATATTTGTGGTGATAGATTTTGGACATTGGTAGATCGTTACGTGAAAATCAACACTTTGCCAATCAATTTCTACTGAAATCATAACCTTAAACCCTTTATGGGTGTCACTTATGAGGAATTGAAGTTGTTCAAATATAAAATTTTGTCACACAAAAAAACATTTTTACACACTAGAATCGAGGTTTTTTTTGGGGGTCATTTTTTGATGTGACATCAATTGGGGAGCATCCTTAGAAAAAATAACATTTATCGACAACAAGTTTTTAAAAAATCGTCCAAACTATGAAACGATGATGAACTATTGCCCAAATTAAAAGCTATGTTGAAAAGTGACAACAAAATTTCACAAATTTTTTTTTCTGAAATTTTTGGCAAATTCTTTTCCAAAAAAAAGAATATGAAATAGCATATCCCTATCTTCTAAAAATACTTTACCAAGATGAAAAAAATTGTCACAATTCATGAATGTGTGATTGGGGTTGTCTCCATTTTAAAACAAAATTAGCTCACTTTAATTTTGAGAAAGTTTGCAAAACCATAAACCCTAAATTTAGCTAGTTGGCAATTCTTGTTTTTGAAGATGACTGAATTTTTATTTTTTGAGGTTTTATGTTTTTAAATTTTGATTTTATTGAAAAATTGCTAGATTTCTAGCATAGTAGTCATCAATATCAAGGATGTTTGATCTTGTTTACTTTCATATCCTACTTGTAGCCAAATTTGGGTAATTTGCATTATGATAATTGCCACTTCATCTATGTCATTACAAAACACACACACACACACACACACACACACTTGGGCTCCATGCCACTACGCACTACCAATGACAATCAATGGATGAGAGTAAATTTTAATTTTGTGAAAATTAAGTTTCGTTGAATTGAAAATCTTGAATGATATTGCATGCAACTTGAATTGGATTAAGTTGAAATTCAAATGAAGAGAAATGGGATGTAGATCAATGCAAAAAGTATTGAAAATCAACTAGTGATTATGGTGTTGAAAAAAGTTCTATAATTACATAAATTCAAAAATGCATTTTTTCATTTTTTTTAAAATCTAAAAATCGACTAAACATATTCCAATTTGATATTTTCCAAAGGACAATTATGGAACCTAATATTATCCTACTTTAAAATGTTTTGGTGAATTATTGTCACTAAAGTTATCCTACTATTGTGATAGATTCTACTCGAAAATCGATAAACAAATTCCAATTTGAAACTTTCCAAATGACAAAATATGGAATCTAATGTTATTCTACCTAAACCAATTTAGATGAATCATTGTCACTAAAGTTATTGTACTAGCTAGACACATTCAACAATAATAAATTAGTAGGAGAAAAGAAAAGAAAAGAAAAGAAAACAATCGATGATTTTGGGGGCAAAAAAAGAAAAAAGAAAAAAAGCTTATTGTCAAAAATTTGAAAATATCTTTCAATATTGTACTTGAGAAATCTCTTGGAAATAAGATATTTTGGCAATCAAATGATTGTCAAATAATATCTTTGTGAAATATTTTATTAATTTTCTTTGATTTTACTCACACACACACTCACACACACACACACATACATATATAATTCAATATATGTTTTTAAAAAAATATATATTTAAAGTTTTTTTTTAAAAAAAATTCTTGTAGTATTTAACCCAAAAAAGTGCTGAATCTGGCAGGTTGGCTACTATGGTAGGCTATCCTACTTTGAATGAATCCAGCTTCAATGAATCATTGTCACTAGAATTATTATTATTATTATTATTATTATTATTATTTTAAAAGGGAAAAAACACATACACACACACGTGACCGTGAGCAGCACAAAGACGACACAAATGTGAACACGCACGCCACTGTTGCGGTCTCTTTTGGCAACTGCACAAAAGCACTTGCAGAGACTGTTGCAGGCAGGCAGATCAACGGTCGCCAGAATTAGTCATGAGTCGCCGCCGCGTGAAGCGCCAGCGTTCGACGACTACGCAAAGCGACGACGCGAGCAAAGCAAGCAAAGCAAGATGAAGAAGAAGTTGTTCTTCTTGCACTTCTTGCCGTCTCGTGAAGAAGCTCTTTACTCAGCTGCGAGAGTTCAATCATAAGATTTTAGTGGGTTTTTTTTTGTTTGGGGGGTCAAATTTGTGAGCTGGGTGGGTGGCTGGATTGGCGATGATCCACAAATTTGTCCACAAAGGTTAGCCAAATTTGGCTACCAAGTTGTCAGACTCCAGAAAGGACAGTAGACTAAAAAGTTTAGGTTTTCATTCTAACTCGCCATTTGGAGAAAACAAAGAAAAAACTCGCCCAAAAAAGAAAATGCTGCTCCTAATGAGTCCTGTCACACACAAAGAGAAAAATGCACGCTCCAAAAAAGAAAAGAAATTGCAGTCTTCAAGTTCAGCTCTCAAGATTTTGGTGCACAATGTAGACTGAAGATGGAAGCATTAAGGGAGTGAGTGAGTGAGCGAGTGAGCGAGTGAGCGAGTGAGGTTTTGGATCGGTGCCAGGAAGTGGAAGAAGTTTGTGTGTGTGTGAGAGAGAGATGGGTCATGAGAGTCTGAAGAGATTCTTCAATTGTCCCATCTGTCTGGAGCTCGTGTACAAGCCAGTGGTGAAGGAATGCGGGCACCTCTTCTGTTTCTGGTGTCTGTACAAATCCATGAACAGAACGACGGTGTCGCATTGCCCCCTGTGTCAGAAACCTTATGTCCATCTGCCTCGAATCTGTGACCAGCTCCACCGTCTTCTACAGAGAATTGAGCCTGAAGAATATGCCAGGAGAAGCTCGGAAGTTGCACAAGAAGAGGGAGAAGAAGAAGAAGAAAATCATATAACCAGTAGGAGTACTAGTAGTGAGTTGCTGTTGCAGTGCAAAGCTTGTAGTGAGGTTGTATATAAGCCAATTGTGCTCAACTGTGGGCATCTTTTCTGTAAGACTTGTGTCTCACCACAAGCTGAAGCTTCTTCTAAGATCAAGTGTCCCACTTGCGGAGCTCATCATCCTGGTCTTTTTCCACAGACATGTCTTGAGCTGCATCATTACCTGCTGGAGACCCATTGTGCAGGAGAGTATACTAAACGGGCTGCAAACAAGCTGTTGTTGAAGCAGAAACAAAGATCTGGTTATGTAGAAATTGAAGAAGGTCCACATGAAGAAGAACCGGCTCATGTACAACAACAGCAGAATTTGATGTTGAGGTTGCAGCAGTGGGGAGAATCTGAAGCTGATCATCTGATGTTGCACAACACGATTCATCGTGGAGTTGGATGTGATGGGTGTGGGATGATGCCTATTCTCGGCAAGCGATTCTCCTGTAGCGATTGTGATGATAGAGAATCTAATGTTGGATATGATCTGTGTGGAAGCTGCCATGATGACTATCATCAGGGCATCAATTTTCCTGCTGGCAGATTCAACCAAAAACATGGTCCCCGACACCGCATGGTGGAGAAAGGGAGCACAAAACCATGGATTTTACTTTGGAGTTGGTCATGAACAAAGGATCTAAAGGGAGCTCAACAAACTCATGAATGGATTTTGCTTTGGAGTTGGTCCTCATGAACAAAGGATGTGAAGGGAGCTCACAACAAACCCATTGCATGGATTTTGCTTTGGAGTTGGTCCTAAAAAAGGATCTAAATGGAGCCCAAGAAACCCATTGTATGGATTTTACTTTGGAGTTGGTCATGAACAAAGGATCTAAAGGGAGCTCACAAACCCATGGATTTTTGCTTTGGAGTTGGTCATGAACAAAGGATTGAAAGGGAGCACAACAAATCGATGGATTTTTCTTTGGAGTTGATCATGATCAACAAAAGGACAGGTGTTCCTGCTTATTGAATTTCCTCCAACATCTGCAACAACACTAGGAGTAAGCAAAGCTCCCTGGCATGTTCATTTTCTTAAAACTGAGCTTCCATTATTTTTTATAATTACTACTCTCTTTGCTTCTAATTCTCTTTCACAATTTCTGCAGAGCTCAACAGCAGCTCATTGTATATATGCTTTCAAGTACAAAATCTTCCATCATTTCACTCCAGAAAAAAACTTCCATCTTCTTCCACACAAAGTACCCCTGCAGAAACTTTCTTAGACTTGAGCTACAGTTTCTTGAAGGACTAGTACAGCTTTTAGATGTGAAGAAACTGTAAGTTTCATATGAAGTACTCAAAAGTAGACAAGGATCATGTGTACCAAATCAGCTTAAATGTGTGCAAAAACACTCTTCTTCAGATCCTTTTGCATTGCAATGACACCCGAATTCGCCACCTACCAAAATCATCAATTTGTAATGAATTTCATAATACACTTTCAAAACACATTGATAGCTCTTGGAGCTTCAAATATCAGCAGCTCCACAGATGATCCTTTTGTTGCTTCCATATTTGTAATCTGTCTCCTTGATCCTATTTTTCCATTTCTCAAGAAAATAGGATCATGTCAATTTGCAGAATTTGATGCAGCAGGAGCCTCAAATCAGGTTAAGCATTGCTGCAATGGTTTTGCACCCATGGAATTCTTAAGCATTTTCACTAATCCCACTATCACATGCACAAATTCAGGATGAAATTGCAATCCTTGCCAACATGTCTTATTATTTTTGGTTAGAAACATATTAGCCTAGAGCATCTTCACTGCAGGCGGAATTTTAAAAAATAATAATATATCAGTTTAATTTAGTGATAAATATCATTCTTCTCCCATTTATAAACCTTTAAAAATACAACTTCCAAAGTGATATATTATTTCAAGCTCTATTGTTGAGCCGATCAAAAATCTCAACAGATTCAAAGAGGTGAATTCATTGGAATGGGTTGAATATTACCCCAATCGTAAAATTAATGGCAGATTTACAAGACAATACAGGCTTTTATAGCAACCTGGACCAAACACAGGGAGTAGCAGTCATATCATATTTATTACATTCTTCTCTTCTTGCAGGTTTTAGGCTTTGATCTGCCTTTTATTTGCCTCAGCAAAGTGTGCAAAAATGCTGGACCAAAACTATTTTCCTGAGCCAAACCGACTGGTATGTTTCGCCTTTCCTTTGTCCCATTTTCATTTACAGGGTCCCATACTGGAGATGCGATTTTTATCGAAGTCAAAAAGTGTACAACTTAGTTTGTGCCTATATACATGCCCATGATAGAGCCCCATGCAAGTGGGCCAGTACGAAAGTTATGAAAATTGCTTGGTAATAATAATTTGTCCAAGTGGGGTCTCTTCCTTTGCATTGTTCACTAATAATTTGTCAAATAATGTAAAGGTTCATCCATCCACTATAAGGATGAGTGCTTTATAAGATTAATAGACAATCTTTATTAGATTTGAATGAAAAAGATAAATGAACAAGAAAGACCCAAAATGAAAAAAAAACATGGGGGCCAAGGACCGAGCAAGCAAGAGCCTAGGGGAGCCCAATGGGAGAGAAAAAAGGGGCTTTGACCCATGGGAAACCCTAATTAAATGAATGGGGGTAGGATTGGGGGATATAAAAATCCTACTATTGAATTGATGGAAGTCAATGTCAAGTCCATTAATTTAATATTTTTCAACAATTAGGAGCTTGAAGTGGGCAAATGAAGTGTTAAACACAAAGTTAGCACATCCTTTACATTTTTATTGGGTCCTTTCCCCATATCCCCTTGGATATGGTCGAAGGGGGGAGTTACATGTTATCATTCAATTTCTACTCCTCTTACTTTCTTGTTACCCTAATAGATTTTCACTAATTCCAAGGCACCTTTTCCCCTTCTTTAATCAACTCCTTTTCTCTCTCTTTTTTAGTTAGAGTTCCCCTTTCTTGTCTAATGCAAACCACAACCTTACTTCTTATTATTTCTTTTCTTTAGAATTTTTTTATTATAGTTTTCTTTCTCTTGGCTGCTTCGAACAATGTTTTTTTACCAACTCCTCTCTTAACTCACTAACTAGCTACAACCCTAATCTAGTCATACACCTTCCACCCTCAGCATCAATTTTCATACAATCTAACAAGTTCTTGCACCCATAATCATTACACATTCAAAAACAAGGGATAATACATTGCTTAAAGTTCCAATATTCACAAGTCTTGTTCCTAACTATCTCTTAGTATTGGCCTCCCTTTGGTCCCTCCATTGCCACACTTCTTATCTTTACAATTATCAACACTTCATAAAAGCTTCTACCTTACATAGAAATAATTTCTTCACATACTTTCTTCCTTTTTTTAGAAGTAGCCTTGTATTCTTGCCCCTACACCAATCATAACAACCCCAAAAACAAATTTGTCTCCTCCTTTTATATTTTTATATCCTTTCCCTAGCAACTAGTTCAAGTACCTCTCTTTTTGCCCCCTCCACTTGCATCCAACCATCATACATAGTGAGTGCCTCCCCCTTGAGTAGCCACCACCTCCATCACTTAACGATCTTGCCTCCAATTCCCAGGACATATGTTGACTGGACTACATCTTGAGGAGCTTGTTTTTTCATTATAATCCAACCTCCTTCCTTTCCCACCTCCCTCAACTTCTCATGATGCCCACAGCACCACCCCCCATCCTTACAAACATCATCATTTCTTCATTTTCACATTCCTTCGTGTCCCACACACTTAGGAAGAAGGAAGGGAAATTAGTAACAACTTTCTCTCTTCACAGCTCCATAGAGACACCATGCTCATTTTCTTGACCTATCCCTAATTACTAAAAGTTTTTAAAAAATTCACACCCCATTTTATATGAATTTTCTTATCCAACAAGTTTGCCTTAACTAGACTAGGATAAGGCATCCATCCTTATCTTAATCGAACCAACCTACTCCCTCCATTAACCTAACTAGGCCATCCACCCATCTAATCTTACAAGGATAAGGTTAAGGTATTAACCTAACCCTTTAGACCTTCTGGTTAACCCCAAAACTTCCCTAGATGCCTTATACTTCCTAATGAAAATTGAGTTAAACTTACCTTGGCCCACCAAGAAGGCCCCCAAAAGTACCATGTGAGGAGTTGGATGAATTATTCACTCTCCTTCCAACTATTTAAAGGGTTATGTGTGAAATTTTGAACACATTTTCCATTTTCAAATTTTCCTGTTGTTAATTTATCATAAACATTATAATAGGACTTTTATCCATAACAAACCTATGATATAATAAATTTATATGTCATTTGATTGTGGAAGAGTTCAAAACAAAACTTATAAATATATATTTGGTAAGTGATTGATGAGCTTTCCATTGGGCGTAACTCACAAAAAGATCAAGCTTTAGACTCTTGACTACCATAGACTAGGGTCAGTTTCCACATTGACAAAACAACTATTTTTATTTTTTTAAACATCACTTTGTTTTTTTTATTTCGAAATTATTATCATTTTCATGATCTACTATGATATTGTCATATGGGTAGTGAAATTATTTAGAGTGTAGCCTATGTTAATTGTAATGATTTTAAACATGTCAACTTCATGTTTTCACAAAAATTCATTTCACTATTTTCAAGATCATTTAATGACAAAACTTACCTTAATGTAAGCTAATCCTATCCCAAAAGTATGTCAATTTTTTTAATTTATATTATTATTTTTTTAAAAAAATGGATTATGTTGGATTTGGTTCATGCAATGTATCTTGTGTTACAGGGAACTTATTTCAAAAAAATGACCTTCAAAGGTTTAGACCAAGGTTGTCCTAAATTCTTGATTTCAAATGGAACTTTCAATCTTAGTTTATTAATTAATTAATTAATTATTATGGAACCTTTAGTTTGGTCTTGAGATTAGTTATTTGGATTTCAAAAATCTTTGGTTCCAATCATTTTCACAATTTTTTTTGAATTGGTCCAATTTAAGACTGGGTTCATTTCCATTACACACAATTAAACCCAAAAAAATTGTGTAATATTAGTTTGTTCAACTAGTGCACAAAATTCAAAATAAAAATTATGTAATATTAATTATGTATAATCAATCAAATTGCAATAATGTGCTTAAAATGTAAGGTGAAGCTTATAAATTTTTTTAATGAATTTGTATTTATTTACTTAGAGAACTTGAACCTACTTAAAATGGGGGTAACACCCTTGCTTCAAGTTCTATTTTGATTTTGTAAAAAAACAAATTCCATGCCCAAGGTCCAATGACGATTCCGAAATAATTCAAAACCTTTAGTCTAGAGATTTTAAAACTTGATTTATAATTTATAATTTGAGCCTTTCAGTCAATAACAAAATCAAATACAAACCCAAGGTTGTCCATTTTGGCTAATATTAAAAAAAATTGTGACATGGAATTAAGGCTGAAATGTGTGTGAACCATCCACATCAACTATGTTGTTTGAATTTGCTAACTTTTTGGATTCCATCATTCATGTTTGAGGGACTATGTGATTATGTGTGACAACTTCCAATGATGATTGGCGCTACTCCTTTTATTTCTTTCTTTTTTTATTTGATTTTGTTTGTTGCATATTATGTGTGATAGGTTGGTTTCTATGTTTTCGACAACACTTGGTGCTAGAGCTTGGAGGGACATTTTTCATTGCAATGCTGAAATGGGTGCCATGCGATTGGTTCGATTTACAATACTCAAGGGAACTTATGTTATTTGAAGAAGTATGTGGTGTTGTGAAGGTAGTTAAGTTTTCATGCATTTCTTCATGCAAAAGGTTTTGGGATTTGTTGAATTTAGCTAACAGAGTCTTTAGAGCTTTTGTTTTTTTTGGGTGTAATGTGGGATGGAGATTTATAGTCTAGATGTGGCATAGACTCTTTGTTATGTTTGTGTTACATCCTAACATAATAGATTTAGGAAGGCATTTTAGAGTCAATTCTAGGGAATGATGAGAAGCTCTAAGGATTTCAAGAATAGTCTAATGGCTTTGTGTTCATGATGTTGTTTGGGTGTTTTTATAATCTTGATTATTAGTTGTGGGGAAAGGAGAAAATACCTACATACATGGCGATTTCGAAGGAAGATTTGTGCTAGAAAAGTTCACACATTGTTGGCAAAATCCTTCTGATTAAACCTATTGCACAATTTTTGCCTTTGTCAATTCCCACCTTATTAGCTCAGTCTAATGGCTTTGTGTTTGTGATGTTGTTTGGTTGTTCTTGTAATCTTGATTGTAATTGTGGGGAAGGGAGAAAATACCTACATACATGGCAATTCTAAAGGAAGATTTGCACTATAAAAGTTTACACATTGTTGGCAAAATCCTTTTGATTAAACTTGTTGCATATTTTTTGCCTTTGTGAATTCCCACCCTATTAGCTTATACTGTAGTGTATAGTTTGTTGTGTTTACAAACAAACACTGTTTTGATTGGGGGTTTGTAGTGGTATCATATGTATGGACACCTAATATGTTGTCTAAGTTCTTCTAGCATTTGGGTTTTTTATTTCTATGTTAGGGGATCATTGGGGTTATGTTGGCAAATGAATATTGTTGTGTTAGAAATTTCCATCATAAAACTAATTGACTTATGAGAGTGAAATCAGAATAAACTAATTCCCAAATAGATGTAGATTTACGCATTTGAGTTAGAGATAGAAATTTAAGATTTCATTAGGTAGATCATTAGGCAAAACATGCATGCTTATGTTATAATTGTTGATTTGATTAGCAATTATTTTTAGGATTATTTTGTTTTTTTCCCTATTTCTTTTTGTTACACTTAATTAAAGAAAAAATGTTTGCTCTTTTTTTGTTATTTAAAAAACCCAACAGTTCTTTGAAGTTACTTCTACCTTGAGGTCTAATGCAAAATGCCATGCTTCCTACTTCTTTATAGTACGTGTTCTAGCAATGAATTTTTTTTTTTTTTTTTAAATTTATTTTTATAATTTTTTATCTTCCATTCTTCAATAAAATTTTTACAGAGCAAGTAATTAATTTTTGAAATTATCTTGTAACTAGCGAATCTTTCTTCCTTTTTAGCCTTGGAATTTCTTTTAGTTAGATTTTCTAATGTCTAATTTGGTTGGTTGGTTGGTTTGTTTGTTTATTTTCTTTTCTTTTTTTAAAAAATAATTTTCATACGGCAAATCATTGCTAATTTGCAAGATTTTATTTAAGGAAAAAAAATTTCAAACTTGTTCTCAAAGGGTAAATTGTGTTCTTTTAACAAAAATTCATCACTATTACAAAACCAATATTCTCAAAAAAAATTTTATCACCATATATTATGTTGGAACTGCTTACCTAATGACTTTTAAATGTTAAATTGTTTACAAAACTATGATTTTATTTATTATTATTTTTTATTAGGTTTTTCTTATAATTAACAAGTTTTTATTCTTTAGTTTATCATGTACATCTTACAATTACATTTTTCAGTTGTATGTCCATGTTATTAGGGGTGTATGGGAATGTATCTTAGGACAAGTCTGGAACAATTTCCCTATGTTTAGGGATTTAACCTAGTTATGTGTTTTAAAAAATATCTCAAAATCAGAAAACCATCAACTCTGGGTATTTGGAAAAATCAAAATTGTAGAATCGTTAGTTTTGGTTATTTTGAAAATTTTAAAGAACCATCAAGTTTCATGAAAGAACTAGAAAATAAGAACAATTTTCTAAGCAAGTATTTGATTCTTTCACAATTCTGAAAACCATGGTTGGGTGTATATCAAAACTAGGTGTAACCAAAATTGGGGCTCAAAGATCATGCCTATAATAATGTTGAATTACTTGGTGCCAATTATCAAATTACAGATATTTCAAATGTTATATTATCTACATTCAACTTTCATACACAACTTGTTCACACATTTGATGATTTTATTCATAGGTATCTCGGAAACATGCTTATAGGAACCAACACAAAACTCAAAAATCAACACACATTACATATAACACCCTGTCTTTTAATCCTTGAAAACTTTAGACATGGTTGTTGTAACATTTGCTCTATTGCTTCACAAAATTTATATCTACGTAGCAAAAGATGGAATTGAATACAGTTGTTGTTGCAGCAAAACAAAGTCAAAAAAACAAAAAAAACATCAAAAACCACAAAAATGTACTTAGCTTCATTGTGTCTGTCTCTACAAGAGTATTGCACAACTTAAATCCTTGCTCCTGCGCCCTCAACTCATCTTTTCCTTGCATTTTCCTCCACATATCTCCTCCTACCTCAAATCCATAGAAATTTTATCAACCAACACACTAAACACACATAAACCAAAAATGGAAGGAAAGAAATAATGGCATAGTCACCATTGGCCGCCATCACCTCTCTTCTTCAAGGACAAACCACCAAAAGGTGATGGTCACATCACCATGCAGTAAAACACAAAAAGTTAAAACCCTAACTACATATTGCAACACATAGGACATGTCTTTAAGCCACATAGGCATTTGAATGTTTGAAGATCACAATTATGAGCCTTGGGAACTAGCTTGATATCCAAAGGAGGTTTAGTTAAATTTTTAATACATGCTCAAAATTGGATTTGGTTCATATGGTTGTGGTGTGGATTGTTGAATTTCATGAAAGAATTAGAAAAGAACCCACAACTTTTTGAGTAGTTATTTGACTCTTTCACAATTTTGAGGATTAGGGTTAAATATATACATCAAAATCAAGTATATGAATGTTTAAAGACCATCTTTATGAGCCTTAGGAAACTTGGAAAGGGTTTGGTGAAGTTTTTAATACCAACCCAACACCCATTTGGTTATGTTGTGGGGTGCCATGTTTCATGAAAGAATTGGAGAATAACTAATTGGTTCTTAAACAATTATCTGATTTTTTCACAAAGAACCATGGTTAAGGTGTATGTCAAAACTAGGTATTTGAATGCTTAACAACCATGGTTATGAGGATTAAAAACTAGTCTAATACACAAAGGGCATTTAGTTTCTAATACCCATCCAACATTGGTTTAGTAGTGGTGTGGATTACTAGGTTTCATAAATGAACAAGGAAAGAAAACCAACAATGTGTGACCTAAAGGCATGTCTTGTGAGTTACAATATGTAATTAGGGTTTTATTTTTTTGTGCTTTGTTGCATGGTGATGTGATTGTCACCTTTTTGGCAATTTGTTTTTGAAGAAGGAAGGCAATGGTGGCTAGTGGCACTGCCATTACTCCAATTCTTTTACACTTGGTTTGTTGTTCAACATGTGTGCTAGCTGATAAGCTTTTTACGAATCTTTATGTGGAGGTGTTGTGTGGAGGAAATGCAAGAAGAAGGATGCATATAAAGAGCTAGAAAGAGGATTCAAGAAAAGCAACGTTCTTGGCAAGAGGAGATAGAAAGTGTACCATTTTGTGAAATCATGATGTTTTTTCGGTTGATTCGATTCTCTACAAGGTTGTATCCAATTTTTATTTTCTGCTATGAAGGTATAGCTTTTTGTGAAGTCCTAGAATAGTGCAAAATTAGTAATGTTTTGTGTTTTCCTTGACTTGAAATCGAAAATTTGGAAAGGATAACAATGTCTAGCTTCATGATTTTGACAAGTCCTATGCATAAAGGTTCGGGTAGAAATTATCTTTGCTATGGGATCATGGAGTAATGGTGCCTTGGTTTGGGAATTTGTCATTGAGGAAACAAGGGTGGACATTTTGAATTTTTACCTTTCAAAGAATGGGATGATACTTGTGGATAGACAAGAGAGGTGAATAGAGAGAGTTTTGATCCATTTTTTTCGGTCTAGGGTTGTTAAGGATTATAGTAAACAATGTGTGTTGATTGACAATATTGTGTGTTGATTTCTTAAGGTTGGTGATGAACACTAGAAGCATGTCTCGAGGATGTTATGAATAAAGTTTCTTAAGTGTTTGGATGGTGTGTGTGTGTGTGTGTGTGTGTGTGTGTGATAATGCAGATTGTGTAGTAGGTAGATCTTCCGTGGCCCAATTTTGGTTCCAAGTGCTTAGGTATTCGATTTTTTGAAATAGAACCATGATTAAGGTATATGTCAAACCAGGGTATCTGAATGAGGACCGTGGTTAAGGCACATGTCAGAACTGGGTATTTGAATGAGGACCATGGCTATGAGCCTTAAGAACCGGAATGATACCCAGAAGGGGTTGTGAACCCTTATAATACCCGCACAACGCTGGGTTTGGTTGGTTGTGGTGCGGAATCTGGCCCGCCGGGTTTCATGAAAGAACCGGGAAAGACCCAACAGTTTTCTGAGCGGTTATTTGACTTTCGCGCAAGTTCGAAAACCGTGATTAGGTTATACATCAGAACCGGGTCTTGAATATTCGGGGACCACGGTTATGAGCCTTGGGAACCGGTTAGATACTCGGAGGGGGTTTGGTCCGGTTTCTAATACCCGCCCAACACTAGTATCTGGAGGTGGTGTGTGGGTGCGCGCTTGCGCAGACGAACACACGCACAAGCGAGCGACGCGCGGGGAGCAAAGAATAAGGAAGAGACACTCAGCCATGGCCGATGGTGACGCCTCTGCTAATGATACTCGTGCAACGCAGCTCTTGAGACGCTTTTTGAAAATCCAGGAGAATCGTGCGGGTCTCTACTCCCTGCTCCAGAGGTACATCTCTCTATCTCACAGCTTTTGTTGTGTACGCGCCCCCATTTAGGGTTTTGAGAAGATGGGTCCACCTTTCTTGTATGGGAGTTCGTTCCTTTTGGGAATTTATCTGTGTCTTTGGCATTCCATGTCCTGTTAGGAGAAAAGAAAAATCTCTCCTGCGCTCCAAAATAGGCGATGGGTGGTGTTCAGATTTGATCAGAAAGGATCCCAAGCCCCAATTAGGGTTTCGACATCCTGGTCAAATCAGTTCTGGTTCGAAATAGTCAGGATCATGGTTAAGGCATTCAATGGGCTATAACAACAGGTTGCACGATTGCACAAGCACTGCTCCAAGTTTCATGCTACCTTGCTCTATTGTGCCAGATCCATAGCTAGGGCCCTCATTACACTTGCACGTGAACCCTGTTGGCATCAATGGTATATGGGTCAGAGTTGTAGTACATATGCTCCTCTCTGTGTTAGTCTCTGCATGTATGTGTGGCTTCTAAATGTCATTCTTAGTCTGTTGGATTGTGAGTAAGGTGCTAGGGTTTTATCTCTGGTCAACTGCATCTTGTCCCAAACACCGCACATAGGGCTTTAGGGTTTTGGCACTGGGCAGCTGCAAATGCATCTTGTCTCAAACACCACACTGCATGGAACACAGGGTAATCTGGTTTGGAGATGTGTCTTTCAAAATTATGCAACATCTGCTACTATGCCTATTTGGCACCAACTTTCTGGAGTACCCCCCACTGGTTTGCTGTGGTTGTAACATGAGGTGCCATTCCTGTTTTTGCAGTGGATTTTCAGATTATCTCAAGACAGGTTCAGAACAGGCATTTAAGGAGCTTTGCAGCCGTGTCACTGTTGACTTCAATGATTGCTCCAGACAGGTTGGTCCTCACAATCTTCAGCAGCAAGTCAAGCTCACTTTGTGGAGTGTTTGTAAATGAAAATTTCCTTAATACAAGGGTGTAATGAGGCCATTGATCATCTGAAGTTCTTAAGATGTATAGCTTCTGCTGCAAGACCGTAAAAGGGGTATATATTACTGGCTGTGAATGCAGTTTGTAAGCAGCTGGGTCAGGGATACATAAGTAGTCTTTGCTTCTTGATACCCTTCTGCGTACTTCCAAATCATGTGCATCTCACTTACCTTTCATTATTTCCCCTATGACCTAGCTCTCATGGAATGCATGGTTTTGTTATATGTTGTATTGGGTTATTGCCCATCTTTAGATACCCTTTTGCAGGAGGGGACATGGACTCAGTACATGTAGCACAGACAGATAAAGTAAACCATGGATTGGCTAGAGTAGATGGAAGACTGGGAAAGCAAGTGCATTTGTCTTTGTTTAAGCCCATTGCATGATCTCTTGATTCACATCAATGAGCAATGATGACATTTCCAGGAACTTACCTTGGCACCTCACTCATGTAAGCTTGACAAGTGTTTTGAAGTATCTTCCTGCATTTCACCTGACAACATGTGACACTATGCTCCTCCTTATTTGAGATCAAGCAATTCAGTAAAAATGTGCCCACTTTTGGTGGAACTGCTGGTGAATCCTCTCTCCTGCTGGGGCTCATTCATCATTGTGTTGCTGAACTACTTAAGTTGGGCCACCATAGGGAGTATCAGCTTCACAAATCAGGTGGGTGGCAATTCACCTGTTTTATAGTGGTTAGCTCTAATAGACTGTCAATCTCATGGCAGGTTTTGCAGATTGAAGCAGCACTGAGGGCACCAGACGTTGGCAGGGAAGACTTGGCACATATTCTTCAAGCTGTGCAAGTTCAAGAGAAACAGAATCTGCGCATGGTAGGTCAACCAAGAAATCATACATCGGGTTTGAATGTCTATATTTAAATACTCAACTAATGCCTGGTTGGGCAGTTTACGCATATCACCCTGTCATCTGGTTGATTTCTTGAGAACATGTATTGATTTCCTCCCACAATTCTGACCTCATCTGTTTGTTTGCCAATTAATTGTTGTGCTGTCTCTTGAGAGCTAGCCAACAGCATGAATGAGTTGCTTCTGGAAAACAGAAACTCCTCCTTGTCATGTTGGTTTTTGTTTCTCTGCAACCTGACAACATTACGTTCAAAAGTGTTTATGTGGAGTCTCTCTGCATTCATTGATCTGATACTTACATTTTTCTGCCGATGGTGCACTCTTTGTGTAGACTGCAACACTCCAAGTTTTGAAAAAAGCTGGCAGACCATCAGACCGAGCACATGTACCTGCCAGTGGACACGGACAGCAGTGTGGTCATAGTCATGATGAACAGACCAGTCCATTGGAAATGGCAGAAGCAGAGGCAGAGTATGATGCTGCCTACAAGGAAGCTACACGGGCACTTCAGGAAGCAAGGACTGTGATCCATGAGTATATGGAGGAGGTTCGCTATGAACTGGCACCTGCAGGCAATGTGTAGTTCAGCTTGCAACTTCACGAAGGAGTTTTGTACTTAATTAGTAGGAGAACTTGTACAAATAGACACTTTCAACATGCTGAACAGTTTGCTAGCTTGTCTGTGGCGCAGACCTTCTTCACTGTGATGTTCCTTTCATGTGGAATATCTGCTGAAGAGACAGTGAAACAATTTACAGATCCTGCATTCTAGGGGTTGTAGAGGACAACAAAGTTTTTGGCTATGAGATTCATTGTGCATGATCAGCAGATGATAGGGTTGAGACTTGAGGTATAAGGTGGACAAACAAGAGTGAGCACGACATACACATTTGAAGTAGAGTGCTTTGATCTATAGATGATCAGTCTATTGAAACAGTCTCACTACAGTGTGAGATGAAGTATTCGTGAGCAGCAGCAGTCTGCAGCAACGAGTCACAGAACACCAAATTCCAGGATTTGGTTGTCACTTCTCTGTGTGGTGGGAAGTATTTGCTAGCAGTCTGCACCAACAATGAGTACTCCATACGCAGCTACAGAATGGGCATCAGTTGCTTCAGGATTGAAGTCAACAATGCGCTCAGTTTCACCGTTTGTGATAGATAGACAGTATCAATAAAGACTCAGGTGAAGAAAGCTTGATCCAATGAACATTTTTGCGTTGGTGCTCATGGTGCTCATCCTTTCAACTATTACAGTTCAAGAATTGTTTTTTTGATTACAGAAAATACATGCAAACAGATTCCTCAAAAGAATCTGTGTGTTTGAATTGTGGAAATCCAAAGCAAAGTGCAACTCTTCTGCTGCATTTCCTGTGTGTTCAAGAAGTTGAAATGGTAGAATGGAGTGAAGAGAAAGCAGATTGTGATTTTGGTGTTGGTTACAATTGGTCTGTTCCAATGACCTGCTGCACTACGTTCACCATGGTGGTCAGTTATGTACTAACCACGGTGATCAGCTATCTACTAACCATCCACACACATCCACCTACCTAGTAGACAGCTATCTACTAACCATCCACACACATCCACCTACCTAGTAGCCACAAAGTGTCGTACCTACTTGCCTACATAAATTAGCAACCACATACATAACCTACCTACTATGGGTGGGGGAAAATTCAAGAGCCCGGCATAAAAAATGAGGGCTAAACTGGACTGATTGAACCAGCACATCATGCAGGATGGATGGTATGTGAACATCAAAAACATTTTCATTGTCATCATGTCCCATAGCTAACTACGGTGGTTAGTCATGTACTTACCATCCACATGTAGCTACCTACCTAGTAACCAACAAGAGCCTTACCTAAATACATATTAACCACTTACATTACCTACCAATTGACCTGCCATACTCACCTAATTACATAGGTAAATTACCTAGGTAGTATGAGGTGGAAGTATGAGGGATTCCAGGATAAGTTACCAAGGTGGAAGCTTGATAACTCAGTTGTCATTCGTCCACAATTAAGTCATAGTGGTTTTCTACTCGATAGTGCACTATGGGTTTTAGGCATCTTTTCTTTTCCTTTTGGGATTTTTTGTCATATTTCAACAAGGGAAAACCTCCTATCAAATAGACTTTTTTAGATTTAGACAAATTATTTTTATAAATTCACCCGAAAACTCTCCCTTATCCTAAATACAAGTCATCAATAGTCTTTAAGAAAAAAGTTGAGCCATCCCCAACTCTGTAGATGGGGAGATAGGGATTGCTAGTAGTTATCAATAGAAAATATAAGGCTTGCAAGAGTATGACCTCTCGTTTTATTCGTAATATGTGTATGGTCAAATGTGGCCATTAGCTGTATGATTGAAGTGAATAACACACTTGCAAACTTCATTATAATGTTATTATGTGCATTAGAGTGATGTCAAAAGTTTAGAAGCATGGTAGACACAAAAACTAACACCTTTAAATAACACAAAAACTATTTAATCAAGTTTTTCTTGTTTTTAGTTTTAGATTTAGGTTTAGCATGTCACAAATACATTCTTCCATACTTTTGCCTTTCCCTTGTCTACTCCCTTGTAGTTTGGAGCCTAGTAGCTCGAATGCAAATGAAGAATCTCATGTCAAAAAGTTTAGAAACTCTTGTGACAAATCCAAAGACTTTCTAGGTTGCAAAATTTCTTTAAGACAATTTTATACTTGGAGAGAATGGTCTAATGTTTTGAGTCAAACGTCAAATTTATTCAAAGATTGAGGTGAAAAATAAATTCTTGTCACCCAAACTAAACACCCTCCAAAAGCATGTTATCATAACAAGGCAATTGTATCCAATATTGATGTAGTTATTGTGGAATGATATTAAGACAAATATTTTACCCAAATAAAAATGAAAGGATGTACATCACCAAAGGCAACAAGTTAATCTTTAGTATGGTTCAATCTAAACCACATGTAAGCTTCACAAAATTAACTTGTTAGTTTGTTACTATCTTTCATTTGTTAATCCATAGTCAACCAATGATATAATATGAAGCCCTTAAAGATTAGACATTGTGACCATTGAAAAATAATTTGAAGAAGCATTGAATTGATGACAATGAATAGGGAATGCGAGAATGTATGCATGTCAACGTTCTTTTGTTCAAAGCACTAGGTTTACTATCCAAAAATCCTACTTCTTTGCATTGAATGCAAATGAAGTGACCAGCATAGACAATTGACAACGAATAAGTGTGCATGTGATGAAAAATCAATATCACGTTGCCATTTTATTAGTTCTTCTGAAGATGTTGAATAGGTGTAAACAACTAAAAATATAACTATTGTAGTTTCAATAATGTGGTCAAGTATGTGGGTTTAACTAAAAGGCAACTTGCCTTTCAATGGATTTATCTTGTTTGTGATGATGATTTTGCATTCCAAGGCCATTGCATGGGTGTGTTTGCTCAAGTAAAGGATAATTTAGCTCTGTACTCGATAAATGTGCACTACATGGCTCACCAAACTAATTTGGTAATGATGGTTTTGTTTTAAATGTTTTTTGGTGTTTCCCATTAAAGGTATGTTTCATGTCCTTTATTCCTTTTTTGGTCATAACTCAAAGGAACACTTTGAATTGAACATGTTTGCAAATACACTAGTTTCTAAACATCAAAATTCATTCAAAAATGTGAAAACATGTTGGATCAACATGTTAAGTCCATAAGAGCATGTCATGTTAGAATGAAAGTTTTTTGTTGCAAAAAATGCACATGGATTCATTGAATAACAAAGCTATAATTCCCAACTTCTTTGTGACCTTGAATTGACTTTGATTTGCCATTCATTTTGTTGTTGTTAAAGGTAATGCACATCTTAATCAAATTTGCACAATGTCAAAATGTGTTCATAATCAAATTTGTGGAAGTTATTAAATTAGCAAAGGTTTAACTATTTTGCTCGTATACTAATTTTTATTTGCTTCAAAAGGTTCAACATTTGATGCCTTCTATTATTTAGTTGACCATTCTAATGAATTGGTCCCTTTAAGATAATGGTTTAATACCACTTATCATTCAAAGTTTCTTAGCTCAAAGGTTGATGGTAAAATCTATGTTATGCATACTCACTTTGATGGAGCTTGTCAAATAATGAAGGATGAAGCTAATATGATAACTAAGGTTTGAAACTAATATGCACAAAAACAACCCACACCTTGATATTAAAGCTGTTACTTTCAATATTGGTTGAACAATGGGATTGTTAAATTAGTTTGGAAAACAATTGAAAGGAAGATCTAGTAGATATTCGTATTAAAGATATGTTTTCCTCAAGAGACTTATCATGTGCAACCCATTAGCCCATACTAGAGTCCCAAATGGAATATCACCAAAAACATATGCATGGGGTGCATTTTGAGGTCTTGCATAAACAAGCATTCTCTTCCCTTAAACCCACATAACATCTGAAACCTTTGTTCGCCCAAACTTTATCACCCTCAAGATCCCTAATAATCTTCATCATCCCCCCATCATAGACTCCTACTCTTGTTGTTAGCCTATAATTTTTTAAAGGATGAAGAGCACAACGGAAAACAACTCATCTTTCAGAACAAACACAGACTACACCTTCTGGCATTCTTCCTTCCAATGTCACCAAAAGCATTTCAAAACCAACAAATCCCAAAAACATTTGCCAAAGCCAAAAAAAAAAAACCAAAACCATTGAAAAACTTAACTACTTGTAGCAAAAAAATTGCGACATTTTAACTTCCAATTCCATTTGAACTTGATTGATGTCCGACAAAAAAGATCCACCCAATAGTGCCACACCACATATAACTCACCCATAAGGAAAACCATACCCAAATAAATGTCATCATTCATAAAGACTTTAGCAAGCTCATAACTTGCAAAAAAACAAGACACTACAAAAATAGAAAACTCGCTATTCACCATCAATCACCATCAACTACCGCAATTTTGTCATTTTCAACTTCCAACAAATGACAACATTACACATTCTCCATTAGGGTTTCATCCCTTATTTTCTCATCACATATGGTTAAAGGTGTTGAATTTTGTGGAAGATGAGAAGACATTCAACAATTTGTCCTTCATGAGGAACAAGTTAATTTGAAATCGTTTGACAACACATTTAAATCTTTGTGTTTGCATTTTTTGGTTTGACAAGCTTTCCATATGATTATGCAATTTTGAGTTGGAAGAAGTTCAAGGTGAGGTATCAAGTAGAATATGAAAGCAAGTTCATTAATTTGATTTTCTACTTGTTCAACATTTATCATTACAACCTTTTGTTTTTCTACTTCTATTCATTTTAATATGAAAACAAAGTTGCAAACTCTTTTTTTTTAATGAATCGAATTGGTTATTTTAAGCATTTCTATTTTTTTTCCTTATATCAACTTGTAAGTGTTAAGCAAAATAAGAAATTATTATTATTATTTTCTTCAACTAAATACCTGTATGCTTAACAATTTGGGTATATCCTCTCCAAACTTACTAGATTTTTAGCAAGTCTATGGAAGATGAGTACTAAGTTGTAAAGTCAAACTTTTGTTTTATTTTTATTTTAAATTCATTTTTTGCTAGGTTTGGATTGTTTCTTATCTACCAATTTGATCCTTGACCACTTTGGGATGATTTTTTATGATCTCCTAACTTATTATATATCAACCAACAACACTTCACCAAGGGTTAACTAAAATAAACAAAGAAACTACACCAACCTTTCCACAAACTCTAATATCAACCCAAAAAAACACTATAACTCTACATTCCCACAACTTCCCTTCCCTTTCTTTATTTCTTTTCAAGTTCCAATAACCCATTCTTCCAATCTAAAATAAAAATGTCTTCCTCTTTGAATTTTCTTTCTTCTAATTCCCTAGATTCCCTATCTTTACCTCACCTTGTTTGTACACACACAAAAGAAACTCATGTCCTACCTTTCTACCCTCTCACCTTCCTTGCTTGATTTTTAATCTATCGCTCTCATACCTCCTCCATAGCTATCAAATTGCCTCCAACTTTGTTCTCCATACAACAATAGATAATTTTGCCAACTCCCATTTTTTCACCTTCTCATGATTTTTCTAACTTCTTTCTTGTTATCTAGTTCAACTTGTAAAGGCATCAAAAGATAAACAAAAAAAACTCCACTACTAAAACTAATTTTCAAAACAATGTGTATTTAAAAAATTGGCCTAACCCTAATCAATGTGCCCTAATTTGACCACATTACTTGTCAACATTCTACCCATCCTTAACCAATCCCTTGTACACAAAATTGTTATCTACACTTGGCCCCTATAAACGAAGGAATTGGCCATACACTTATTGTCCAAAATTACTGAAAGAGAACCTTTTAAATTTAAAGCCCAAAATTGTAAGGATAACCCATATTACAAAATTTAGCTACCTTGTAAAGCTTTGTCCTCTTAGATAATACATATTTTGTGTTCTACCTGTTGGGTGATACCCTTGAATAATAATAATCTATGCTCATTGCTTTCTTATGGAAAGAACTTGTCAATGTCATGCAAGTGGAATTAATTGTTGAAGTTGAACAAGCAAATGACTTTTAAGTGCGTGGGGTGCAGAATTCCCTTGTTTCATGGGTTCAAATTCCAATTCCTCCATAGGGGATGGGCAAGACCTTTGAGATCAAAGTTCAATTCCCAAGAGGTAGGTTGGTTATGATATGTATTTGATATCTTCCATTCAAATCATGTGGGTTTGGTGAATGTGCATCGTGTATTGCAATGTCTCACCAAAAAAAAGATGTTGTAATTTCAATGTTTTGCCCAATGCTTTTTCCCTCAATTTTAGGATATATTGAAAAATTTGGAGAAAAATTTGTGGCCAAGTTGTGCCTCTTGAAACAAAAGTGATTGGCCATGGGTTATAATATAATTTAAACATTTGCATGAAAATTTAGCGTCTACATGGTGTAAAGTGGGCTCCACCATTTTACATGGTATGTGGAAATTTTGTGGCTTTGACAAGTTCTGGAAAAACCACAATGTTGGCATAACCCAAAATCTTCATTTCCCCACCCACCATATGTCCCCAAAAGGAGAAATCTCCTTCAGACTTTCCACATGAGAGTTGCCAAAGCCAAATTGCATTTTCAATGCAGATGTCAACAATTTTGATGCATTTGTCTAAAGCAGAGAATTCAGACTTCAAATAGGAAACTGGCTTGGTAGAAAATGGCCAGGTCCTTCAAATGAAGCCTAGGCTGTGAAGCCAGCAGTTACTTCTCCATATGTCACAAAGCACTGCCTGGATTTTTCCTTTCTATTTTCAGCTCCCTTACTTGCTTGAAGAAACCTATTTTTAACAAGCGAGATCTTTTGCAGTGGAAGGTACCAACCAGGCTCTACGGAGATCTTCTAACCAGCTGAAAGTACCAGCCAACTTTTCACTATTTCTAAAAAGTGAAAAAATTCCAGCTCTGCTTTAAGTAGGAAAAGGACCTGAGTACATGCCTTTCTGTGATTTGAGACCTGTTCCCTCGGCCAGTACTCAGGCCCTTCTCCTATACAAAATGAATCATTTTTCACATTGGGTGGAAATGTAAGACATGAATGATGAGAATTGGATGATATGTGAAAACTTTTTTCCCTATGCAATTAATCAAAATGTGAATTAGCCCACAAGTGAAGTATCAAAGGCATTTCAAAAGATAAACCATAGTTCTTCAAATTTTTGAATAATCAACTTTATAACTGCTGGTTCTTTCATGAAATTTTCAGTTCTTTGTAGTTTTTGAAATAAATGGAACGACCCATTCTTTGATTTTTCATTTTCTTTTGTTGAAAAACTAAAATGGACAGTTATCCAATTTTGAAACAATTAAAAAACCAGAAATGGTGGTTATAGATTTTTAAATAATTTTGAATGAATGAATGAATGAATTAATTATTTTTGATATTTAAACATTGACAACCTACTTGGATGAAAATTTGATCATCCAGGTAGGTTATTAGATTTTTGAAAATTCACTACCATGTGATTATTAAAAAATCAAGAACTAACTGATAAGTCATTAATAACCAACTTGATAATTGGTTCAAAACTCAATCACCGGCCAACATTGGGTATGACTAGTGTTGTTCGAGTTTTGGTTTTGAACTGGAACCTTGGGTTTCAGTTCTTTTTTCCTTTCTTTGGATACAACCTTTGGTGTGATTCAAAGACCAGTTCTTCAAATTTTGTAAAACCTATGGTTTTGTTGTTTCCCAATTCTCTAAAAGGCCAGTCAAGTTTAGGACTGGGTCTGGTTTAACCCACACTACACATGATCCCATGTACTAGATTATTGTGTAATCCAACCATGTCCCCAAAATTCTGCCCCTGCCATTGCCATTAGCCTAGGCCAAAAATGGTGACTAAACCCTAACCCTAACCCTACCCTACCCAACCCAACCCAACCCTAAAGGTTAAGAGGTTTTTTTGTATTTTCCCTTGTCTGAAAGTGTTCTCATAAGGTTCCCATCATGTTCCCAATTTGTTCCCCATGTTTTCACTATGTTCCTCAACACATTATCAATAGCACCTCTTTTTTATCCCATATGCTTTAACAAATGTTGTCTTTCTTTCACCTATATAGATGAGCCAAAGGGTAGGAGCACTACCCTTCTTTTGCTTTGGGGACTCCTGCATGTGTACAGTCTTAGTGACAATAATTTTTTTTTGTTTCATATCACTTCCGCTTGAGAGTGCAATTGACGTTTCCTTTTTAATGATTGTAAAGACTTTTGACATTCGAAAAGGTTTTTTACTAGGTGCATTCATAGTCAAAGGAACTAGTGGGTCCCAAGTGCAGGTCCTTTCTAAGGATTATGGTTTTTTAAGTTTGAAACATGGCCTCCATGTTTTGGATAAGGCCCATTATTGGATGATAGTGACAACTTCAAAAGTTTAATTCATGTGTGTTTTCATAAATTTTTAAACAATATGTAATTAGATCTATTTTTTAATGATAAAAATTTCAAGTAAATCAAATGTGTAGATTTCAACAAAAGTAAACATGTCAATATTTTTTAAATAATATGTGTTTCAAACTTTCAATGATACAATATACATTGAGTTTATCAAACATAAATTTTTTTAACATCATTCCAAATGGAGCAGAACATATTCACACAAAAAACAAGTAATGTTATATAGCACATTCAATATTCATGAAAAGGCAACCTTACCTTTGCTTATACCAAAATGCATGATTTTTGTTTGAGTAAGTTTTTCAAATGATATAGTTTTAATGATCAAAAGCACATTTAGACACTAAAAAAAGACTATTGTGAATAATTAAAATAAAACATATATTCAAAGTTCTAATGATACCATGTCCTCATAATCATTAATATATGGTTGTTCATACTTTTTTAGAATCAATGGTTCGGTTTTACATAAGATAAAGGACATTCAAAATTTTAACACCCTATACACATCAAATTGTCCATTCTTTACTATACACTTTATGACCAATGAAACATATCGAAATCGGACAAAATTCATTGTGATGAAATTCATAAGTATACAAATTTTTTGAAAGTGATTTCATTAAGTTTTAATCCTTATAACTCATGTAATCACTTTTCAAAGTCATGGGGATGCATGATTTTATACATGTACATGAAGTCCTTGGCTCTTTTTAATGTGAATTCACCCTACTTATGGGGCTAATCAATCAATTTATTATAGAATAAAATTGTACTTCAAACCCCACCTCCCCAATTAATTAATATGAATCACATTATTTTATACAACTAATGAAAATTTGTCATGTGTCTTAAATTCAAAACACCTAATAAAAACACCTGGCAATTTTTAAACCTAAAAAAGGTTACCTTCATAACATATCCTATAAAGCTTCCTATTTCCCCTTCACCTTACCCAAGCAACTATAGTAAATCCCATTTATAATCATAGCCTTAGTGACCATTTTTTTTTCGGTGACATTAATGAATTGTGGTTTAAACATGTATAGTCACATTTTGTATAAACCCTTACAAGATTGTGATTATAAGAAGAAAAAAACCTTACAAAATAACTCTTTTATGTTAGAATAAAGGTGCCAATTGTTAAAATTTCTTAAATGAGTTATTATAAGCTCTATCATGCATTATTAGACTTGAAAAAAGTTGTGATTTCTACCTATTTCAATGTGAAGATTTACATTGAATTTGATTTCCTTAACTATTAACTTGTGTATTTTGTCAACTAGATTTTTTTAATTTAAAATTTTCTTCTTTCTTGTCAAGTTCACATATTTTTTCTTGTCTACACTAAAAAGTTATTCTTTCTTTTCTCTTCAATTGGATTTGTTGTTGTCAATCTCCACAACTTGAACACAAAGTAACATTAACATTGCCAAAGGGAACTACAGTTTATAAAACTTTAATGTTTGTCCTAAATTTCCCCTATTATAGTCACATTTATAAAGAAAGATTTGCAAATATTTTGTGATACTAATGAACATGATAGTGATTATAAAGAATGATGTTTCTTACTAAAACAAATGGTTACCAAAAAATGTGTGACATAAACAAGAATGTGACTAAAATGGGCATGATTATAAAGAAGGTTTATTGTACCAATGTTGGGCAAATATTAAAAAAGAAGTTAGAACTAACTAGGGTTTCAAGTCAACGTTCACCTTGAATATCTTAGGGTATCACCAAGGGCGATACCTTAAACAATCCCATCTCATGGTTCTCAATGACCTAAGAATCATTCACTTAAAAGTCTTATATTTTTAAAAAATATTTGATACCTTGTCAAGGTATTAATGAATATCAAGGTCAAGGTTTTAATTAATGAGAAATAAATTTAAGGTGGTAGGTGAGGTTTAGAAAAGAAATTTATTAGAGGATGCACTACAAAGTTGTTGTAATGGATTCCTCTTCACACTTCTCTCCTTCAAGAATAAAAAGGATATTTGATACTTAATGCTTTGATTAGTTATTTAATTTAGTTTATTGAGTTTTTTTATCTATCAACTCCTTGTTGTGTGCTCTCCTTGCAAAGTGATATTGATGAATTTTGACACCTTTTTGTTGCACATAGTGTTTTTCATTTTGCATTCTTGGTGCGTTTAAGCATTTCTTTGCTATGTGTCACCTCCTTATTGTACGTTTTTGGTCAACTTTGTTGCCTTTTGTATATGCATTGTCTCATTGTTGTGAGTTCAACCACTTGCTTCTCATGTGTTGCCTCCTTGCTATGCATTAATGAAATTTTTCAGCACTTTCTTTTCATGTACCTCTCTAACCACTTATGGTGCTTTTTGTCGCTTCTTGTTGTGCGCTCTTGGTGTTCTTTCAAAGTTTGTCTTGTTCCTTTTCAAATTTGTATTTATCCTTCAATTTTTTTAATGTGGAAGCATGGAAGAAGGTTTTTTTGCAACTTCTTCTTCAACTACCAACCCAAACTTCAAGTAACTTGTGGACATATAAAATGTTGGAAGAATATTTTATATGTTTTTAATTGAAAAAATATTTTTAATTAAATTTTAATAAAATTATTGTTTGAAAAAAAAAACTATAATTTTTATGTGAGAACCGCCTTTGAAAACTAACTAGTATGAAATATTTGAAAACTAGCATTTTGAAACCTGGATGAAATTATCTTTTGTAATTTTTTGAAACCTTACCAACTTATGTTGAAAGTAATTTTTTTTATAAAAATGAGACAAGGCCGTGTTTCATAAAATATTTAAAAACCCAAACCTGATGGTAATTTTAAAAAATAGAAAACAACCCAACGTTGGTAATTATTTTTATAAGTTGCAAATAGGTTGGGTATGTAAATTGTTATTATGTAACTAAGTGAGTACACATGGATGGATAGTAGTGTTTACCTATACTCCACATACCACACTACCAATCATCTTACATAATGCACTGGTGTGTGCTAGTTCATTCTTGCTTCGAATGAAAAAATTGGGGTTTTAGAACAATTTAAAAGGTGATGGGTAATCATTATGAAATGCCTTCAATAGTCAACTTGTCTTTTGGAGTTGCATTTTGTTTAGTCCTTGGCTATATATAATGTGTGAAACATATGGGGGAAGAATTCCTTTACATTTTTAACCCTAATTTATAAATGTTACACAATAGTCTAAACATTTGCAAATATACTTGAATTGCCCCAACTTATGAAACATGTCACCTAGCATATGCCATGTTTTGGACATCAGCATGTTTTGAGTTGATTTTTTTTGTTCAATTCCAAGTTTTCAAAATGTTTGTGGTGTTAAAATGTGATGTGACTTGTAAATAATTTTGTCAATTTTTAGGGTTCACAAATGTGAACATGGGACTATCTATTTTTGTCTATGCATTGGCAACCAACCTGTGTTTTGTCCTTTACCATTCACTTGAGTGAGATGCAATTTGTGGAAGTTACGGCAACAATGGTGTGGTTTATTAAGGAGTGAAACTTTTGGGATAAAACTTAGTTATTGTTTTGGTTTGATGTTGCAAGGATTTTGGAATTGGAGATGAACTAATGGAGGAGAACATAAGAGGTGAATGTATGGTAAAGATAAACATTAATTTTTCTAATTTAATAGTTTTTTTTTGTGTTGTGGGATTTCAAGGAGGGGTTAGAGGAGTGAATTGGTAATATGTTTGTTGTGCTTATGACATATATGGGAAGCATGTTTGGGTGTTATGCATGGGTGTTGCTCTTGCATCATCTTTTTAGTTTTCCACTGCATAATGAATGAGATACAAGGTAGATAGATCTAATTACATGTAGGAACATCACTGGAGCTGATGACGAGCTCTAAGGGATCATGAAGGGACTGGTTTGTTTGTGGTAATTAGAGTTTATGTTATGTTTTTTTTAGTTTGACAACGATGTTGTTTCTACAGGCCTCATAAGTTTTTAGAAATCTAAACTTTAACAAAACTAGCTTAGTTTTGAGACAACACATGGTGTTGTATTTTATTTCGTTGTGTTCAACGCAGAAGCGTCTGCAGGATGAGGCGCTGCTTGGCTTGGAAGATTCCTTCAAGCGACAGGTGTATGAGCGTCGTGCGATTTTCATCCAACTCCCATTTCAAGATCGAAAAGTCCGACTCGACAGATGTCGTGTTCGCAAGCATGGTCATTAGCCCACCGCAGAATGAGCGTAGACATTTGAACTGACCCGGGGCACAGTCCCACACATCATTGAACGTGGTCATGTGATCGTGTTTGTTGATGATGTCGCACAGGATGGTGTCGGAGTTGCAAAGTTGGAAAAGCTCGCGATGTTCAGCCTCAACCTACTCCACGCTCTTCTCGGACCAGAATGAAGAGACGTGCTACCAAAACGGGTCCAGCACATCCTTCAGGAAGACGCCATGACGTAGCTTGACCAGTTGAACGGGCAGCACAGGCGGCGTGTCCTTGTCCAACGCGCGATTGTCGCCATTCCGCTCAGCCTTGACCGACTGCAGCCCAACGATCAGCACCATTGCATACGTGGCGACGTGTTGTTGATCAGTTGCTTCAAGGTGCTCGTAGCAATCGCGCATGAACGAGCCTTGATTTTCGATGTGGTTGACAATCGCCATGGCCGGGATGCGCAGCAAACCTTGTTGCACATAGGCCTCGTCCTCACGGGCCTTGCCGCCGTCAGCGTCGCCAAACTCAATCTCAAACATGGCAATGATCATGCCGAGCAAGTTCTGCACGAGAGTTTCATGTTAGCTAATCAGTAACGACCTGGCCTGCAACTGGGCCAACATGATGTTGATCGTGTCGATCGCCAACGCCATCGCGTACATGATGATCCACCACTGGTTCGACGACATCAGGTTGGGCCGCTTATCCTTGGTGTGCTCCAGGAGCGGGCGATAATATGACTTGTAGAAGTTCAGCAGGCGGCCCAAGTGCACCCAACGATTCATCTTCTTTGGGCACTTGACGTTCATGGCGATGATCAGGTTGTCCTGCGTGCGTAAGTAGATCAAAAATGTGTAGGCATGCTTGACCCAAACATCGTTGTCGATGCCCTCGGTTGTTGCCTTGACCACAATGTTGATCTGATGCGATGCGCAGCACGTCGTTATTAACGCAATTGATGAGGCGGGTGATGACGCGAGCATGACGGCCTATCATGGTGTTCTCGTCGTCTGTCAACACACCGATGAGCTTGGCACGCCACTTGATGTACAACACGTCCATGAACTTGGCGATCAGATTGAAAATGTTGATAGCGGAATGGTGTTCGAACATGGGCATTGCGACGAGGTGCAAGTTGACCAGGTTGCCACAATAGTAGACACGTACGCGCAGGTCAAACAACGACTAGCCGCGATGCGCGCTTTTGTCGCCAGTTAGCGATAGGGCCCAAATCAACTCATCGTCGAGGATGCCAACAATCTGCTGCAACGTGACAACGACCAAGATGCGCGTGTACTGACCGACGATGCAGTCATTGAAGCCAATAAGTTTCACCGTCTTCATGCGATCCTTGGTTTTCTAGATGGCTGCTACTGTCTGTTGAAATGACAAGCCGATGCCGACGTAGTCCATGGCCAGGTTGAAGCGCAGGATGTCCTTGATGGTCACCATGTAGACGAGCGCATCGTTATCCTTGTAGAACAACTTCATCGCATTTTTTTTCTCGTTCTGCTTCTTGATGAGCTTCTTGCAGACCGCGTCGGCCGGGTTCTGTTCACCATCATTGGTGTCAATGTTCTCGAGCTGCTTGTCATCGCGGAAGAAAAGGTCGCCAATGATAACATCGAGATCTCGATACAGATGAAAAATTCGTACACGTCCTTGTCCAAATCAAAGTGGTGATGCAGTGTGTTGGTCACCTTGATGCGCCCATTGAAATATTATTTCTTTTGGTCGACTGACATCCCCTGGTACTCCGTCCACATTGTCGCATGTTACCCCTCATGGTGACTACGATACTTGAACGAGGAGAACGATTTCGTGAAATATTTGATGTCACTATGTTGTTTGCGCTTCCGCACCGCGATGTCGACCTTGACCACATCTTGGCCCTTGTACAAGTAGAACAAGCACCGGACCGTGACATCACCATGAGCGTCCGTCGAGACGATCTCGAGGGCAAAATCCAACACGTGCGCCTTCTGGAACAAGATCGCCTTCTTGCTCATCATTATGGTGATCCCGTGCATCTTTGTTAGTTTTGAGACCACAGTGGACTTGATTTTGAGATATCCATGGCTATTTTTAGCAAATCTCAAAACTTATGAAGCCTGTGTTTTTATGAGGAGTTGGAGATCAAATACCTAGTCTTTTGGTAGCTTTGGGCATAGTGTCAAATTACTGGGGATTTTCAAGTTGTCAATGGTTTATTGCTTTAAGAAATCCAATTGCTTGAGATCTATTTGTTAGTATCTTCTTTGTTATGGTTAAGTGAAAATAATATGCAATTTGTCTTGGGAAGTTGTTATGAATGAACACAAGTTGTCCTCAAAATTTGCCACATCAAAGAACTACGACAATTTGATTGAGAGAAGATCTAGAGTGATTTGATCCATGTGATGTTCTTAGGTTAGAATTGTTGGTATTTTCAATTAAGTTGTAGTTCTAGAAATAGATTTTAGGATTTGAGTTTTTACATCATTCTTTTAAGACAAATGCTTATGCCAGCTTCAAGTTTTGTAACAAGTAAAATTGGTATGGCTCTCATTTTGGTTACAGTGAAACCCACTTTTGCCCAAGTTTCTCAAATTCAAATTTTAGTTTTTCATCCATTTTGGTTTATTTGTTATTTTTGCTTGATTATTGTTTTGTTTATTTGTTGTTTTTTTTTTGTTAAATGTTCTATTTGTTTTGCTTGCTACTTTGGGTCTTTTTGTTTATTTTATTTTTGGTTAATTTTGGTTAATATATTTTACATACTTGTTGTTTTACTTGTTTGTTGTTGTATTTGTTGGTTTTTTTTCTATTTTTCTATTTGTTGGTTAAGTTGTTGAGATGTTTGTGAATATTTATTTCTTGTTATAAACTATGCATTTCAACTTAAACGATAATATTTCAGATTTTTTGCTTCATCTTGAAATTTGAAATCTTTGAGTTTTGAATTTATAGAAATCTCGTCATTTGTTTCTAAAACGAGGCAAACAATTCTTTGCCAACTTTTGCTTCAAATAAATTTTTGTAAATCTTTGCTTGATTTTTTGTATTACCTCCATTGCATTATGCACTTTGGCTTATAGATTGTTGCCCATTCAAAGTAGGGTGGGGATGGAAAAGGAAAAGAGCAAGGTGGAGTGTGTCATTGACTTCTTTTGTAACAACAATGGATATTGGCCTTTTTATTTATTTATGCACATCTTGGTTTAAATGTAATTTGCTAAAGCTTAATATATTGACATTTTAAAAATGTTGCTATGAAAAAATCCAAGTTTTGGGGTAGTTATAGTTCAAATAGTTAGAACAATTTTGTGTAATTTGCAACAAACATTTATTTCATGTTGCATGTAGATTTAGTATTTTAGGTTTCAACTTCAAATCTTGCAATCTTTGTTTCATTCTTTATGTTTAGATTTCATATTTCAACATGCAAAGATTTGTTTGCTTGACAATAAAACTTTATTGCATGTTCATTTGCTTGGCATTGGAAAACTCTTGACAAGGACATATGTCCTATTTGATTGAGTTTAATAGGAAATATATGAACTTTCAAATATTTGGTATTTTAGATAGAAAGATTATACATAATAACTTGTTACAAAAAAATTCTATAACAAAACATGTATTAATGATGCCAAGATGATGCTATTGGTTTGAAACATTCCAAACATGTTGAAATGTGTTAAGAAACATGCCAAAACACACTTTAAAAACATAATGAAACATGCTACTTGAAACATGTTGAAACACAATGGAAAACACAGTAAGAAACATTGTGGCAAAAAAAGAGGTTGTGTATACTTCAATTAATCTTTTAAAGACCTAAGTCTAACTCATAGAAAATCACACTTCAATGACAAAAAAACCCATGCAACCCATTTTACTCACATAACAAAATCATCAATACAAGTCCTTGAGCAATACTCATGTGTTTCCCAACAACAACAACACTAACTTTAGTTGTTAATTATGATCAAAAGGCTTAAACTATCAAGAAAACATGGTAAGATTGTAGATTTGTTGGACCAAATCTCTGTGGACCACCATTCTTCAAGCTATCATTATCTCACTTGGTAGCAATTAACGTCATTTTCTTTCATAACCCACCATGACCCAATAGATGCACTTGGGAAATTTTGATAGGAAAGATTTAGCCACTACCACCACCAACAAATTTCCCCTCTTTTTTAATCTCAAAATGGTGTGACACAACCCTCCCAGAAGTCCCAACATGTGAGTTTCACTTCCTAAATGCAAATTCTCTTGATTTCAGCCCCACATTCCCAACACCCCACAAATTGCAACATTGATGCCCTATTCAAACAAGCGCATTAGTTCCCCAATTATTTTCATCATTTCCATCCTATCTACTATTTTATTCATGTTTTTTCTCTATACCTATTTAACCTTCAAACTCCAGTACATAGCAGAAAGGAAATGAAGTCGGAGAAACTTGAACTGTAATTGTGTGCATTCCTCCCAAATAGTCACAACAAAAAGCAAATTATCCAAACTCCATTGCATCCCCATACCAGAACTCTCTAATCCAAAGAAAAGATATTTAGCTCTTCACACAATCAATCCTTTATCCTTTCCATCGCATGCCCATTTTTCAAAAACTTCCACTAAAGCACCCCATCAAACTCGCCATTGCCAAAGGTCATCAAAAACTCGAAAACAAGAACTAGGCTCATCCACCACCTTGACATTACTCACACAAACATATCACCACACGTTTCCATTGCCATTAACCTGGAGCAAACAATTAATCCCACACCCAAACACCAAAAAAAAGAAAGGAAACTCCCTTTAAAATGTGCATCAACTACCCACTCTCTTGTTGCTTTCTGCTTTTAACTGTCACTTTTCATCTGGCTCCATCTCGTCATACAACATGAAACATACTATGAAAAATACCAAAACATGTTGACAAATGCTGATGGTTCAAAACTCAGCTCGAAACATGCCAATGGCTGAAACGTGGCACGGGCTAAGTGTCATGTTTCATAAGTTGAAGCAGACCTACTATACTTCCCTACTTGCAAATCCCTGGACTGTTGTGCAGAATTTACAACTAGGGAATAATTTGGGGGTAGGAGCATCTCCAGTGGCGCTCAGTATCTGAGCTCCGGCAAGATATTTCTCATATCCAAGTTTTAGTCACTTACTTTTTTCCAACCCCACCCATAAAACTGAAACTAGGACTGCAAATAGGTGGGAGACTACTAGTAGTAACCCACTGGATCAATCAGAAACAAGGAGAAAATCAATAAAAACGATTTGACTGTAGTATTTATAAAACTGAAATTGGGATTGCAAATAGGTGGGAGACCACTAGTAGTAACCCTGGATCAATCAGAAACATGGAGAAATCAATAAATACAGTTTGAATGTCGTTCTTATAAAACTGAAACTGGGATTGCAAATAGGTGGGAGACTACTAGTAGTAACCAACTGGATCAATCATAAACAAGGAGAAATCAATAAATATGGTTTGAATGTAGTCTTAATAAAACTGAAACTGGGATTGGAAATAGGTGAGAGACTACTAGTAGTAACCAACTGGATCAATCAGAAACAAGGAGAAATCAATAAATACGGTTTGAATGTAGTTTTTGTAAAACTGAAACTGGGATTGCAAATAGGTGGGAGACCACTAGTAATAACCAACTGGATCGATCAGAAACAAGGAGAGATCGATAAATACGATTTGACTGTAGTTTTTTAAAGCTCCTTTAGGGCTCCCTCTGAAAGCTGTGCATTTTTTCAGGGTCACAGCAGTCGTCGTCCCGTGGATTTGACTGCTGTAGCCTGTACCACATCGAAGATTTCTAGTGCAGGGTCACATACTGAGCGCTCCTGGAGATTCTGTAAAGTTAAAGCACAGAACCTGCTCCTGCAATCCTACGCTTGTGGTGAGTGGTGAATTGTAATGGAGTCTGTGAGAATCAGGCAACCCAAAAAGTCAGACTGGGTTCAATACCAATCAATTGATAGTTAATAGCAGACCAGCATTGAAGAAGGAATTTTTAAATGTCAGATGTAGCTGACAGGCCTTTTTAGGTGGATCCTCAAATGACAGGATTCGCTTAGTCAGGCTTCGAGTTTGGATCACCATGGGGGCGGCCATGCGGCGGTTTGGGCGGTTTGGGTTGCAAGTCTAAGTGTTGAGCTGGGTTTGACTCCCAGTTTGACAGCACTCATGAGTTGTATAGGTGTTGACGAGTGAAGGTACAAGGAAGGGGGCTCAAAGAGATGTTTTGAGCGCACTTAAGTCCTTGAAATAAATACAAAATTATGATTATGTTGAAAGACAAGAGATATCTATCTCGAGTGACAAGGACTTGAGTCACTTGGGAAGTCTGTAACAGGTTTAGTCCCACTCATCTAAAGGTTTGAAATTAGCCCTAAGTTACCAGACAAGTCTGAATGCTGAATCTCACCAGTGTGTGGTTTGTCATGTGCAGGTAGCTTAAGTGTTTAATAAGGTGCATGAACAGAGACAAAACCGCAAGGAACACCAAGGCGAATCTTGGTACGACACGACGTACCATGCAAAAATATATAATGCAATATTTCTGTCACCTTGCTGATTTGCAGAATATATAACTGAGACCTGATTCAGCACAATTCTTCAACATGGCCGAATCGGTGTTGAGTGTTGGTGAAGTGGAAAATTTGGAAGTATTCATATTCACATATGAAATGAAAGCAGGTCAAATAATTTTCCATGTCCAATCTTTGTCGCCTGCCAAACTGAAGTAAGCTATCCGACAGCAAACATTTCTGAATCAGTGAAAAGAAAGCAGCAAACAATAAGTAAGTAACTCCATGTTCAAATCTTTTTCTTTGTGCTACAGCAAATTTATTACAGAATTTGTGGATGAGATGAACAGTGTTGTGCCCTCTGCAGACACAAAAATATTGCTTTGCAAGGCTAACTCTAAATACACTACAAACTTTCTTTTTAGGTTTTAATGATTTACATTTTGGGTTGTAAATTAAAAGTTTGGTCATGAGCACATTGATTAGGGGATGAAAATTAAACAAATAAATAAAGTTCCTCCATGATCATCGAAATCATCATCAAGAGATTCAACATGATAGATATCCTCAATTGGGGCTTAGGTTTGGAGATCAACAAGTGAACGGCTTTTAGAGATTGGGCTTGGTGATTAGCATATTGACTAAGACAAATGTGAAGGATCTTTGGTAGGCTGATTTTACAACAAAAATCATCTCAATCACAGCATGTAGTAGTAGTACATAGGTTTCCTTTGAAGGGGAAAGTAGAAAGCAAGTGGCTTTGCCCCCACCCCCCCCTTTATGGCAAGTTCAAACTTAGAAAGTTCAAAGTTCAAAAAGGGAGCAATATTTAAGGTTACGGAACCTAAACCCTAAATAGGAAAAAGTTGGTTCAAGTTTTCAAAAAAGGAACTCACATTTCAGAGAAAAGTGTTTTATTATTGGCCTTGCCTACCAAGGCAAGGATATTGTGTTTAAATTCATTATAGAGTATAGTAGCTTCAAGGGATTTCGGCCCGTAGGTAATAATAATAGGTCTATTTTTAAATGAGGATTTTTGAAAGATGATATTTTTGGCTTGTGTTGACGCTTGAGAATAGTTATAGAGTTTATAATATCTTGAAGGATTTTGGTTTCTTTCAGAGGATCTTTTGAAGATTATATTTTTGCATGGTTAAATATTTGAGTTTTCATAATTCTTCTTTTGCCTTAAGATATTTTTACAATGTAAATGGCAAGGCCACATCGTGGCACACCCCTTGTTTTCTTTTTGGCAAAAAAATTGCAAATTTTGACCTCGACTATTGAAGAGGAGCATTCTATCCAGGGTTTTTTTTTTGAAAAAATTCTGAAGTAGGTCAACTGGCAAGGATGGTGGGCTGTGGATTGTTTTCAAAATCTCACTTTGTACTGGAAACTTTTGACAATTTTCTTTCAAAATATGGCAAAATTTTGCTTAAAAAATCTCAAAAAAATCTTTGTAAGATTCACAGTTAAAAATTTTCTGAGAAAATATTTCACCAGATTTCAACACAAATTTTAGTTTTTGGGCATTTTGTTTTCACCTGTTCTCTATAATTTGGAGTTTGGACCATTTCCCCCCAAAGTGTTGCCAGTTAATATTAAATCTTGCTAATTTGTTCAATTTTTTTTTTCAGATGATGTTACATTGTGAAATTGAAAAAAAAGGCTCCAGTATTTCACAGCAACAATTAAAATAAGATATAACAAATGTCCTCGAAATCCTGAAAAAAAATCAACTAAATCAAAGGAAATGTTCCTTGAAATGCTTGGAAAGGCAACGTTTCAAATAGGAAAAGTTCTCCCTCATCACACTTTCTCTCAACGAGGACATCTTTCCATTAGGGTGTCAGGATGGCAGATTCTGTGATCAGAGTAACTTCCTATTATTAGTTTCCAACTAGTTGTGCTCACAGTCATCTCATCTCAGGACGAAATTTGGTAACTCTTTTCTGAAAAAAACAAGAAATTTCACCAATAAAAGTGACTGAATGCGATCACCTTTTGACAATATTTCATCAAAAGAATAAGAGTGCTCACAACTTTATTGATCAAACATTGACCAAATGGAAGAGCCATCAATCCAATTATGACTCATCACAAAATGACATTTGTTTTTTCTTTTTTTTTTTCCTGTTCTCATGGAATATGTGTTCCTGGAGGTCCTAACATTGATTAATTACATCTTAACACACTTGCAGTTCTTCAATGTAAGGCACATGTCCATACAACATGAAAGAAGGCCCTCTATCAGTGGCTTTCCAAACTGAGATTGGAGTAGCCTAATGGAAAGAGACCCTAACAACACCTTATGAACATTTCTCAAAATGTGGGACCAAAAGAAAATTAAGTATAAGCATTCTTTAATACTTTGTGAAGGAAGACTGGTTTTCATTTTTAATCCAGAGGTAAGTTCAGTTAATATGGTAGTCCAATAATTTCTAAAAATATCGGTGGTTGATTTATCTACTATCTTCATTTTAGGTGAAGGTCACATCAACTAGTTTAGTTAGTTCTTAAAAAATAGATAGAAAGTCAATTAATTAGTTTTTTAATTGGTTAACTAAAAGGAGTTAATTAAAAGGAGTTAATTGGTTAACTAATTATTATTTTAATAAGAGCTAATCTAAGGATAGATTTAGAACATGGTTTTTTTTATTTCAATTTTGTGATGTAACTGAAATGGTAATCATCCATAACATGATTCAGTTAGATTTGGTTACAAAATAGACATGAAAATAGAAAAATACCAGAATCCTTCTATATTCTTGGCTACTTAATGGAACTTATCATAAAAATATGAGAATTTGGAATTTTTTAAAAAAAATGTGACAAATTTGGGTCATTTTTTTCCATGGAAAATTCTCGGTATAGGTTGAAATCATGTTTTTCAGGTTGAAATTTGACGACAATTTGTCAAAAAAAAACACTGATTTAAAGGGAGGAGGTTCAACTATTTTCATGGGAAGGTGATGGGAGAGGTTAGGGATTTGCCAAGGGAATGTGACCTTTTTGGCTCTCTAAAGTTCTATTCCATATTTTTCTTTACTTTTCTTATCTTCATCCATCTTTCTCTTGTCACTTTTCTTTTCTTCTTTGGACTTTCTTTTGAACTTCTTAGTCTTCTTCTACCTTATTGTCCCAAAGGAGGGGCAGTCCTATGTAGACTCTTTTTGGGCCAGGAGGGCATAATGAGAAAAGAATATGGGTTTCCCAAGGATCTCCAGAAATTTGCTGGCTTTGTGTGCATGGAAAATACGACAATAGAAGTATTGTTTGGTAGAAGGCAAAAGGTAACCCACCGTCACCACGAGAGCCAAGGGAAACATGACTATTATCATTGCAAGAGGCACTTGGAAATGGGTTCTTTTCTAACATGTATTTTTTTCTCTATTCTTTTGCTTGTGGATTATCATTGGGTGTGATTGTCTCTAGTGGTAAGTAGTAATTTTGATTCAAGGTAGAATTATCATTGCACTTTATTTGTTTCTTTTGATTTTTCTTAACTCCCTTTGATGATGGTAATTAGTGGAGTTTAGGAGGTAATTTTGATATAGAATAAATTTAGCGTTGTTAAGAATTTGAAGTTATTATTATTTCAATAATCTAATTATTTTTATTTTTGAATAGTTATAATACAATTGCATCAGCTTAGTTCTATTTTTTTTGGTTTTATTGTTTCTTTTGGCATTCTCATTAGGTTGAAAAATAATTGTTGAGCCCCTGTGTTTGAGCTTATTTACATAGTCTCTTCATGCAGTCTTCAACTTCAAACACTTTGGTTATAATGTAAGTTGAACCTAATGACTTTTGTGTTGGTGCTAAATGTTTTGCAAGGTGTAGCAATACTAACATAATGAATAGACCAAAATAGGAAGCCTCGCTTGAAGCCATGTTTGATGTTGGCATTTGATCACCTTATAACGCAAAAGGTGTTGTTAGAAAACTTGAAAAAGTAAGCAAAGCTTTGAAAGCCTCACTATATGACTTCTAACTCTTGGGCCTTTAACGGTGAACAATAATTAACCTATTGATTTGAGGTAAAATTCAAGTCATAAGATGAATTGTTCGTGATAATGAAATGGTTGGCATTGAGATTTTGGCTTTGCACACAAGATGTTGCAAAGGCTTCGTTATTTATTATAAGGATAATAACGTATCAGCCATGAAAAAACATGTGAAACAAGATCATGTTGTTTTATTTAAAAGGTGTGTTCTTTTATCCTTGTTTTTCGTTTCACCAATATAGACATAGATTTAAATTTATTTTTATCTTGGTCATACCTTAATTTTTATGTGAATCATTGAAGCTTTCTTTTACGATTGTTTTGTAATTTGGATTTTGGATTCTTTGTGTAAGGGATTTGGTTGAATGAAAATGCATTTAAATTATTCCTGTTATTTGTTGTCCATGGTTGATTTTAGAAGAATGTATAGTTTCAATGCTTTGTTAAAAGTGAAAACTCATAACATTGTGTTGTTCCTTTTATCTTAAAAAAAAAACAAGAAACTTGACTTATTTTTAAAAGTTTTTATAGTGCCTTCATTGAATGAAAATGCATTTGAGTTATCCTTATTATTTGTTCATGACCATGGCTGATTTCAAATGAATATGCAATTTTAGTGCCTTGTTGAAAGTGAAAACTCATAACATTGTGTTGTTTTTTTATCTTAAGAAAACAAGAAACTAGTTTCAAAGGCCCCCATAATTTAAGTGTGTATTAAAAAAATCATATTATAGTCAAAGGTTCACAATTGAAATAACCGAATTTTGGTTTGTATGATAATTGGAACAATGCAACTAATTAGATGTTTTGCTTGAGAACCAGGAGTTGTAATCGGCCCGATTTCTTCAAAAACTTGAATTAAAAAAATCATCCTGGAAACTAGATAAATATATTTGGGTCAAGGGCTTTGATTGAAAATCATTTCATCTCATCAACATTTTTTTTCCCAAAAATCGATCGAGAAAACTGCTCTTTCAATCATCTACCTAAAAACTCAAACAAATTCAATAGATAAGATGTTGTACATCTACCTACTGTGTCCACACTCTGAACACCCAAAAAATCCGTTTCAATCTAAACAGTCTAAACACTTTCACCCAAAAAAACCGGTTCACCTAATGTGAAACCGGTTCTAATAAGGTAAGAACTTCCAAAAGTTGGATTGTCCCTGTCCCTGTGGGGGCCTGGCCCAATAAAGCTTTCCCAATTTCTTAGTGGAAAAAATGGCGAAATTTCTCCACAATTAGACATTGGAACTTGGGTTTTTGAGCCGAAGGTGGGCCGGGTGGTTGCCTGCCTTGCCATGTCATGCCACCCGGAAGCTTCTCCCGGGCTTGTCGTGCGCTCCGCTCCTCTTCTGAAGACTTTTTCTGTTTTGTGCGTAGTTGCTTCGATCGCTCTTTCACTCTCTCTTTCTCTCTCGCTCGTGATCGCTATCATCAAAAGAAGGAGAATCAGCATGTTCACCGTTTCTGATGAAGTTGTCACCCTCTTCTTCTTCTTCTTCTTCTTCTTCTGCCGCCATGCTCACCAGCTGCATCGATCATGGCGTGCTGTGGTTGCTGCCGCCGGATTAGGATCAAGGAGGAGAAAGAGGAGAGAGAGAAGGACCGGTGTTGAATCTGGTGATGGCGCTGCTTCTCTTCGTCTTCATGAGATTGACGCAATGAGTTCTGCGGATTTCTAGTATCAGTGCTGGTGGTTCCTTTGCTTTCACTCTTTGTAGCGCTGCTGCTGCTACATTGATTCTTGGATTGTGAAGATTCTAGATTTGCCTTACCATGCCTCCTCGCGTGTCAGCTGAGGTCCCATGGTTGTTCAATCTCCCGGTCATCTCTTGTGCTGCGGCCGCCATCATCTGCTGCGCCTCGCTCGTCTGCTTGCTCTCCTCCTTTTTTCTTGCAGGTAAGTCTCCTCGTTTCTTCGAGCTGTTCATGGAGATTGTTTGTTGCCTTGGCCGCTGCACCTGTGGGGGTGAGGGGTAGGAATGTGTGGAAGCGAAGACCAGGGCCGAGCGCTGTCTATCTGTCTTTGGAATCCGGACCTTGGATTCTCTGCTATGGGGGTTCAGTGTGGTGCTCTACGCTTGTGTGCTGCAACGAGTCTGCAATCAAGGATTGATTTCCAGCTTATGTCTGGAGCTTCAATCTGCCATACGGTGCTGGAAATCTCCAGTTTTCTGAGATCTTCTTGGTAAATTTTTGGAGCTGGTTTAGCTCAATCCTCTCCGTGAGGGATTACTGAGCTATGGACCGAGACTATGTAGAAAAATGTCTCGGTCCTAGGTTCAGTTCAAGAGATACTTTCCCTTAGTAGTGCCAATGCAACCCGAAAACAAAGTTTATGATGGGGAAGTAGTAGTAGGGTGAACAAGAGTGGAGAGAGAGCATGAAGCTCCTCTCAAGGTTATATCTCTCTCTCTCTGCAAAGAGTGTGTGTGCTGTGTATGTGGTTCAACATTGTCAAGAGGAACACTGGGAGGCCAGCCAGCAATTCTTGACTGTACACACTTAGGTAGCCTCCACTTTGGGCACTGTGGTTGGTTCTCAGTCAGGCAGCAAGATTTGCATTCTGCGTTTAACATTTTTCTGAAGAGAAGAGGAGATTGAAAACAAATTAAGACTCAGTCTTTATAGTGTCTCTCCTGTGTTTTCTTTTTAATGTGTGCAGATGCTAACTCTATTGGGGCAGTGTATGGGCGAAACGGGAACAACATACCAACACCACAAGAAGCAGCACAACTGTTGCAGGACAATGTCATAACAAGAGTTAGAATATATGACTATGATCCAACTGTGATTCAAGCTTTTTCACTCACACAGATTAGGGTAATCATTGGCATCACCAATGATGAGATACCAGGCCTTGCAGTCTCACCATCATTGGCAGCTGAGTGGATTCAGAATAATGTGGCTGCTTACATTAAAACAACAAACATTAATGCCATAGCTGTGGGTTCTGATGTGCTCACGACTGAAAGCAATATCTCCTCATATCTTGTCCCTGCAATGCGGAATCTATACAATGGGTTAGTGAATCTGACACTGGATAAATCGGTAAAGGTTTCTTCCCCAATGAATTTGGAAATTTTGGAGAATTCTTATCCACCTTCTGCTGGTGTGTTCAACAGCAGCTTCATTCAAGTACTTCAGTCCATGCTGGCCTTCCTTGCAGCAACTAATTCATTTTTCATGCTTAATGTCTACCCATTTCTGTCATACGAGTTAAATCCCAATAACATCCCCTTGAACTATGCCCTGTTCAATTTCACTTCAGGGGTCCTGGATACTGGCAGCCATCTGACATATTACAGTTTGTATGATGCTCAAGTTGATGCACTCATCTCTGCCATTGGAGCACTCAATTATAGTTCTCTTACAGTGACAGTCACAGAGACTGGGTGGGCCTCCGAAGGAGCTCCATCTGAGACTGCAGCAAACTATGACAATGCCAAGACCTACCTCAGCAACCTGGTGAGGATCACTCAAACTAATGCTGGGACACCTTTAAGACCTGGCCAGGAGATTGATGCATACATCTATGACCTCTATGATGAAGATTTGAATCCAGGACCAGTTTCAATGCAACACTTTGGGTTGTTTTATGCAAATGGGAGCAGTAAGTATGATATAGATTTTGTTACTGGGAGTTCTGGAAGTGGATCACCGTCACCAGGGCCAGTTTCAGGGCCATCTTCAGGACCATCTTCAGGGCCATCTGCAGGCGGTGGGAGCGAAACACCTTCACCAAGTGCGACCTATGTGTGGTGTGTGGCAAAGCCTAGTGCAACTAACAGTAGCTTGCAACAGGGTTTGGACTGGGCATGTGGACCAGGCCTAGCTAATTGTGACCCTATACAGCCAGGAGGGGCCTGCTATCTACCCAACACCGTGGTATCACATGCCTCCTATGCATTTAACATCTACTACCACTATTTCCAAACAGACCCAAGGTCATGTTTGTTTGGTGGTGATGCAGAGCTGACAAATGTGGACCCCAGTGAGTATTTTTCAACTCTTAAAGTACTTGTGATCACTTGAAGAGTTCTGTATCACAAAAGGACAATTCTAGATAACAGTGATTCTCCTAACACAGTGTTTTGGGCTTGTTTACAGGCTATGGGTCATGCGTTTATGTAGCAAGGTAATTCCTTTTCCTGTCTTAGGTCATGGAAATTTAAGCTCACTGGTAGGATCTGGTTCATAAAATGCATTTCTGGATTTACTGGTCAATGCAGCAGCTCACAATTAATGGTCAGAAAAGCTCTAGGGCATAAGTTTTGGAGCTAGATGAGACTTGTGAAAAGGAACTTTGTGAGGGTTCAGCAGATGTGAATTAGTAGCAGTACCTTAATTTGCAAGCCCAATGAAATGGTAGTGAGTTTTGGGGCACTGCTAAAACATACAGGAACTCTGTTAATATGACTTATTGGTTTGTGTCTCTCTGTGCAGCCAAGCAACACATCTGGAGGGATCACTGTTCACATGGTGCTGTGGGATTCTTGTCCCTTTTGCAGTTGCGACTATGTTACTCTCTCTATAACAAAGAGTGTAGTAGCAGCAAGGTAGACTGAAATTTTTGTTCACTTTCACAAATCTCCTAACGATAACCATGTTGCCATTTTGCCAGTGCCCTGGTGTGGGAAGTATCCATTTGAATGCCTGGAAGTAGATGACCTAGCTCTTACAGAGTTTCCAGGCTGAAATCTAAGGCTGAAAGTGAGGGAAAGACCTGCAGGGTACATATCCAATCCCCCTTGCTTTCCATCTAACTTACATCTGATGAGAGTGTGGAGTGTGTTCTCAACCTGTGGGGGGGCTTGACTATTCTTATTGTACATTCACAGAAATAGTTGTTCCACTGCAAGTAGTCACTGGACATCTTTGTCAGAACATACTGATGGTGTTTTAGGTGTGACAAACAAGTGACTTGTATATCTCTGGAGACAGGAAGAATGAGAGAGACAAAGAGAAACTTCAGGATTCACAGTTTGGAAACTTCAGAATGTGAGCAGCAGAATTCTGAGTAAGAGGCTGAGGGAAATTGAAAAGAAGAGTCAGTAGATGGAGTGTCAGATGCAATAACAGCTGCCCCTTCATTGTTCTAATATAGTGTAAAAAGTCAAGCTTACCTGTATAAGAGGTGTAAGAGAATGCAGGTGAGATGGTGCAATATCAAGTAGACAAAGTAAGGTCTGAGATCTGTAGGTTGGGGAGTGGAAGGTTGATTCTACTGCACACTCTGCTGATGTGCTCACTATTCTTGACAATTTTGTAAGAAGTGAGTGAACCTGAGTCGCTCCCCATGCTAGTGTCATGTGCATTCGTAGGAAGTGCTGGCAGTTGCTGCACACAAGGTGATTGCTACTTTTATCACTGCATTTTGCAAATTGCTAGATGGCAATTCTTGAGCTGGAAGTGCAGCTGGTTAATAGTGCATTTGTATGTCAAAAGTTCTCAACTACTGGTGTCATGCTCAGATGAAATTGATGCTGGGATCCTCATCTGTTTCTCATGAACTTGACAGTTGTTACAGTCTAGTCTGGACAACCATCTATCCAAACTTCAGTTATTTGAAGTTCTGATAACCCTTGACAACAGACCTTGCATGCTGCTTTAAGACATGTCCTGGCAGTGCTTTGTGTTAGGGAATCCTTCAATTTTGCACAATAGTTGCAAGGCTGCAATAGCATGCCCTGCAGTTGACAAAAGGTCAAGAAACATGGGTTGGAGTCTGCATCATAACTCAGTCACATGTGCATGATGCCTGGTCCTTCAAATGTTTTTTCTTAATCAAGAAGACTGCAGTTTCAAGATTTAGGTCAAAATCTAGTTGTGAAATGCTTTGCTTATCACTCACCAGTGGAGCAGTTTCAGTGCAATACTTCTTATCATGGACTGGAGCTTCATACATCTACATATAAAGACATCTGAAAGAGTGGGAGATTGTGTTTCACAATGACAATATACTCACTCATCTGGCAGTGACAAAAGGGTGATCCATTGATAAAATGCACATTTTGGGTGAAGCATTTTCTCTAATTTCTGCAGTATTTAACAACTAAAAACTGAATTGGCTCCAAGAATATATAAGAAACCTCTATTGAGCTTAAGTTCCAAAGAGGAAAAGGAAATCTCTAATTTACAGATTCAGTGTACTTGATGCATGACATGATCTATATGTGGAATGAGCTCCCCAAGAAGACTGAATTCTCCTTTGGTGCACTACATCTATGGAACAAGCTCTGCAAGCAGGCTCAATGATCTGTTTTGCAAGAGAGGTGACATTCATTCATGGGGAGCACAGAGTTGTGGGGTGGCAGTGTCTGTTAGAGTAAGACCATGAAAGAGTTTCAAATCAGCTTGACTTTTATGTTGCAAACTGTTTCCAAGTATTGTAAGTTTCTGAATATTAATAACTGCTGGCAATTTCTCCATACAGTTCAAGTCATCCTAAATAGAATTGAGAGATGACCAACAATGCAACAGAGCAGCAAATCAACAAGCATGATGAAGAGGAGCCCAATCCCTACAGAGCAGAGAAAAAAAACCAAACCAAAAACGGAGAAGGGGTTTGATAAAGTGGCAACAGCCATATACATATTCAGAGACCTTCAACAGCAACACGTGTAGTATTGACTTCTGACACCCCATAACATTGCCACTGATTTCATTATCAGCTCCCAGCAGTGGGTCAAGAACAATGAGAGAAACTTCACCAAGGTAGTTTGGGAATCCATCCAAGAGTTTTCTGAAATGACCCACCAGTCAAGTGCAACAGCAAATTCACAAATCCTAATCAGTAAATCATTGCAGGCAGGAATGGAAAAATTTCCAATGGAGTAGAAACCTTTGGAAATATTGTCATATTCTCAAATTCCATTCAGTTTCCAAAAAAACTCCATACACGAGGAAAGAGGCATGACAAATGGTAGAGCACTATGGGGAGGCTCCATGGCCACTTTTTCAGGGGTACCACATCTGACAATGGTGTTCAACTATGGTAATACTACCACTAGATGTGCTACAAACAAAATCCACTCGATATGGTGGTTGACAAGAGAGACTACTGGCATCACCAATAGTCCATGCAAGAACAAACACCATCTTCAAAGTGATGAAAGCGATTGGCATCCCTCACCACAATTGCTCTCCAAACTATTTTTGAAATGAATTTTGTGAAAAGGTGGCAATCTTCACAAACCTGCAGATTTTTTAGTACTAGGAGTGGAGTACCAGGAGCTGTGTTGATGAGCCCAAATGCAACAGTCAATTTCTCGCTATGGTGACACAAATGAAACAGTTTTTCTTCTTCCCCCACACCATGCGGCACAAATTTAGTATATGGCACATACCCTGCATCATGCAAGAGCCCTAACAATCTCTTCAGTTCTGCATTGGGTGGTCTTGATCATCTACTAAAAATGTATGCACCTCATTGTTCACTTCAATCCAGGTGCGACCTGGCTGTTCCTTTAGACCTTGTTGCTTTCTCTGCCGTTGAACATTCTTGCAGAGATGCCTGCTGCCAGCTGCAGCATAGATGTTTGATAGCAGCACATGAACTGCAGCATTTTCAGGCTCCAATTCAAGAACAACCTTTGCAATGTGTTCTCCCATCTCCACACTACCATGAATTCTGCAAGCGCTGAGCAAAGCCATCCACACAGTTACATGTGGTCTACAGGGCATCACCTTGATAATATTCTCTGCCTCCTGGAGATGGCCAGCATGGGAAAGAAGGTCAACCATGCACGTGTAATGCTCCAATGTTGCAGAAATCATGTAAACTTCAATCATCGAAGCATAACAGCACATGCCTTCATCCACCAAACCTGCATGGCTACAAGCTGACAGAAGACAAACAAAAGTGATATCATCTGGATGTACACCTTCTTCACACATCTGCTCAAAATGTTTAAGAGCTTCCTTGCCATGCCCATGCATGGCACATCCCCCAAGTATGGCATTCCAAGAGACCACATCATGTGATGGCATCTTGTTGAACACTCTCCAAGCATCCTCCATGCTCCCACATTTTGCATACATATCAACCAAGCTATTCCCCACAAAGACATCTGAATCTGATCCATTTTGAATGATCTGCTTGTGAGCACACCTGCCCTCTTCAAGTGCAACTAAGCTGGCACATGCATTCAGCACCCCAACAAAAGTAACAGAATCTGGCTGCACACCTTCCTGTTGCATTTGTCGAAATAGTTCGAGGGCTTTGTGCCCTTGTGCAGACTTCCCATGTCCCAATATCATGGCATTCCAAGTGACCACATCATGTGATGGCATCTTGCTGAACACTCTCTGAGCATCATTCATGCTCCCACATTTGGCATACATGTCAATGAGGCTACACCCCACAAAGACATCAGCCAGTTTTGCTTCCACCCATGGGGGGTTTCATCGGTCCAGAAGCCAGAGTGCATCCTGTGTCTCCTTATGCTTGAAATCTGGGTGAGTTGATGGTGCACTGCCATCACCACAGGCTTTGAGGAAGCAACTGAATTGAGGGGACTTAGAATCCGCTGATGCCCTGACAATGGCACCAGTACCACAACCACAGACAGCTTCAGCATCACACTGGTTCAAAGCCTCAGCGTGCCACATCTCCCAATCATTGGGAACACCCAACAGGTATGGAAATCCCCCTTTGAAACACCAGCAGGTGAGATCCTCATTTCTACTAAAGCAACGCCACACAGATTCTTCTCTATCACTACTCTACCAAAGGCTTAAACCCGGAAAAGAGGAGAAAGAGAAATACTTGTTCTTCATGCAGTGCACATGTTGGTTACAAAAAACAAGTGCATGCGAGAAGAAAAAAGCTTGGAAATCTGAGAAAAAGATTGATGGCATCATCGAGTGGGAGGAGATTGGAGATTTGGAGAATGGGAATAGTGAAATACGCAGAAGCACTTGTGCTTCAGAATGAGCTAGTAGAGAAGCGGCGAGTAGGCACGATTTGCGACACGCTCTTGTGTTTGCAGCATCCACCAACTTTCACAGTCGGCAAGCGTAGGACGCTACACAACCTTCTGTCGACGCCCGCCGTTGTGAGGAGCATGGGAGCCGAGATTCACCAGACTGAGAGAGGAGGCGACATCACGTTCCACGGCCCGGGCCAGGCAGTCCTGTATCCTATCCTGTCTCTAAGAGACTTGAAGCTCGGAGTTCGCAAGTACGTGGAAGGTTTGGAAGACACCATGATCCGGCTGTGCCATCTCTATGGCATCAGCGCCAGAGGAAGGATGGTGAAGGAGACGGGCGTCTGGGTGTCGGACAACAGGAAGAAGATCGGTGCTGTGGGCGTCAGGGTCTCCTCTGGTAGCATCACTTCACACGGTTTGGCGTTCAACATAGCTCCGGATTTGAGCTTCTTCCAACACATCGTTCCTTGTGGAATCGCCGATAAGGAGGTCACGTCCCTCAGCAAGGAACTCTCTTCCTCCCATCCGCTGCAAGAGCAAGCGGTGGTCACAGAGCAGCTTATCGATTGCTTTGTACAACAATTCGGCTTTGAAGCTTTCAACTGCCCTCTCACTGTGGAGACTCCAGCACAATCCTGAAGATGATGATGATGACGACGATGCTCAAGAATGCAGGCGTATGTATTCTTGAGGTCTTTCTCCTTCTCAGTACTATATCTTCTTCTTCTTCTTCTTATTCTTGTGGATTCCTTCCTCATTAGGAGCTATGGCAGTTGGAGCAAGTTGAAGTCTGCTCAAGCATAGCTGTTTCTGTTGTTTGGTGTGTGTTTAGGGTTTAGGGTTTGGGGTCTAGGGTTTTGCATATGCAACAGGCAGTAGGGCAATTCAATGGAACCCCTTCACCAAACCCACATTATGTGTTCTCTCTCTCTTTTCAGGTAAGTACATTGCAAAGTCAAGAAGCTTGACTTAAGGCATGAATCAATTGTTGTGTATGTGGGTTGTGGTGATGATGCTTGAGAATATGTGATGTCTGTCTTCAGGGAAAAATTTGTGGACTGAGGTTGTTGGCCATGTTATGCAATTCAGGACAACTGGACATCATCATCGGGAGATGGGCATTGTTGTCTGGGTTGGTTGGGACAAAGGAGATCTGGCATTCATACAGCTACAACATGCTTGAAGAAGAAAGATTGATCCAGGGATTCATATGATGACAACATGCTTGAAGAAGACAGAGATTGATTCCAACAAATCAATGCATTTGAATAGGTATATAGACTGGTCTATGAGAGTTTGGTTTGAATTGGCTATGTTGAGAGTAGATTGTGAAGGGTTTCCATGCCAGCATAATAGAAGCAAGAGATTTTTAATTTGTAGACCAAAGTTCTGAAATTGGTTGGTGTGGAGATCTTCCATGGCCAATGTCAAATTGTGGGCTCACTTCTTAAAAGAAATCTTTTGAGTAACAGTGGTTACATGAGCTTTCAGAGAATTGTAGGTTAATAGCAATCACTAAAAGCGAAGAAATGACAATCTGGTGATGGTAGTGTAAGCATCATCTGCACCTTGTGAATTCTTCATTGTGGTAGCAGTAAAACAGAGCCAGAGTAGGGGATTGGCATCACCTTATGTGGTCCCTGAATCTGGACAGTTTGAACCAGGTGCACAAGCTTTAGACTGTTTGTTTTGGTGTAACTTTTCTGAGAGAGGTTTACCCAGCAGTTTGTTGTTGCAATGTGTTCCTATTTCTGTCTGTTCTATTGAAATGAAGCTCATGGTTGAAGTAGATGCAGGAATCATCAACATTTTTCAAAGATCTGAAACTGGCTAGAGGTAGAAGTAACTAGCAGAGATCAAAAGCTTGCAATCATAAGAAGGGACTTAGCTTGACAGGAAGAAGACCTCTCAGAGCTCCAGCCTTCCCACAGCCAGTAGTTTATGCTGTGAGAGCTTGTGTGGCTACATCAGCAGGCACCACATTGGCAGCTGTATCCAACAGGTGTGCCACCATCTCCTTTACCAATTCTTGAGGATTTTTGTGTTTCATTTGACAACAGGACTTCAGCTGCCCTCTCTCTACTGTTGGATCCTTCACTCAAGAATGTGAAGCTTTGATCTCGAACATGGAACTAAAGTTGGCATCATTGTTTGAAACTGTAAAAGGTGATTCAATCTGCTACAATAGAAAAATCAGATGTGAATGTAAGCTACCTGAAGTGTGTGAATTTCTCCTTCAATTTTGCAATGTTGCCACGAATTTCTTCAGAGAGACAGTGTCACCTCTTAGTTAATTATTTCAACAAAACAGAGGATTTGGGAACCCTCTATTTGTATTTTTGCTTGCTACCCACCATCTCCTTCAGCATGGGGCCAGATATTAGCAATCCAGAAATGCAGTTTGCCACCACATATTATAGTTGTACTGAGAACAATTATGTGCACAAACCAGTTTCAACTTTGAAAATCTGCGGGTTTTTTCAGATGATTGGGAGGTGTCAGCCCTTGGTGTGGCAGTGGGCTCAGTGATGGTAGTGGTTTCCTTGCAGCAGCTGTTGTGTCTTACTGTGGCCTGCACATGCTCAACCCACACAACTCTGCAGATCAACAGATTATTCAATCTTATTTGTCTTCTTCAGTTTACCTGGAGTTATGCAATCTTGCATTGTTGAATGACTTTTAGGCAACATGGAAGATGGGATTGCTTTCTGCTCTTGGATGCTTATTTCTGCGCTGGGTTGCAGTACGACAATACTTATCTATCATGTGGGTACATGCTATACAACTCTTGTGCGGTTGAGAGTCTGGCTGGCTGCTTACATCACTCACATTGTTACCATCTTGAGATGAAAGAGTCCAGCTTCTTTAGACTTTTTAAAGGTCAATGATCTAGAGCTAAACTAGAGATCATCCTTGAGCTATTTACAACATATAAAACATTTGAAGTAGTTATGGGTGAGGGTTGACAAGTGGTGGATGTTGAGAGGTAGCTAACCTCACTACTATTGTATGACTTAGGATTTGTACAAGCTTGCATCTTTGGGATTGCAATTGAAACTTGTTGTTCAAGAGCAAAGTGATTAAGATTAATGTTGGGCAATTTTTACTTTTAAGAAGAAGCTTCTGTTTTGGTTTTAAAAACTAAATTAAAATGGTTTGGTTTTCATCTTGCACATCAAGTGAAATCAAGTTTTGATTCCAATTTTGGTTTTGAAAATTAGACCTATTTTAGTCTAATTTTAAGTAACCCAGACTAGAATCAGCAAGTAACCTTATATTAACCCCTATTTCACTTTCGGTTTTCATCTTTTTTTTCCCAAAAATTTCAATTTCCATTTTGGTTCCAGACATCAATAGAAGTAGGAACTAGATTTTGGTTTGGTTTTTACTTATCGGAATCAAAAGCAATGAGTAACTTGCCAAATCAGATATTCACCCAACACTGGTTAGGATTGAGAAAGGGATCTTCCGAAGAATTCTTACCCTTCTCATTGTTGGGACAAACATGTATGAAATTATCAACATGTTTGTGGAAACAGTTGAAATTTTCTATTGTCAATGGAGGAACTAAGCTTTTGAATGTCAATATTGATATTTTTGTTTTTTCATATGGGGTGCATTTGAAGTTATGAAGCTTGAAATCATGTGTGTAAATTGCTTAGGACAAAAGATTTGCACAAGTGGGATTAACAATGATGTTGTTTACAAAGGTGTGAACCCCATCTTTGTAAAGAAAAAGTCAACATGTTGTCTAAACGTAAAAGTGTGGAAAAGGGAAGAATTTACCTCTTTGCTCTTAGATTACACAAAACCAATTTTTTTTGCAATGGATGCAAAGACATCATGAATGTCATCATCTATCTTTACATCATTATTGTGATAGGTGGATACACAATGGATTGATCACTTGAATACATAAAGGTATCAAGTTATTGAAGGATGCATAAGTCCAAATCGGAATTGTAAAAGTGGGGTCAACAACAATGTTGTTTCCAAAGGTGTGAACTCCATTTTTGTAAAGGAAAATGTCAACATGCCGTCAAGATGTAAAAGTGTGGAAAAGGGAAGAATTTACCTCTTGTTCTTAGATTACATAAAAACCAACTTTTTTTGCAAAGGATGCAAAGACATCATGAATGTCATCATGTGTCTTTACGCATTCATGATTGTGGTAGGTGGATACACAAGGGAATCAAGTTATTGAAAGATGCATAAGTCCAAATCAGATTTGTTAAATGGTAGAAAAATATTGTTAACAACAAGAGGAACATTAGTACGCTATCAAACTTCAACATGAAATGATGCAAGTTTGATTAACATGAGATGTCCCATTGGAAAGAATGTTTGAAAAAATATGATGATGTAAACATTCTAAAATAAAATCATATAATCATTTGATATGTTTTCAAAAGAATTGTTTGAAAGAATACATGCCGTAGCCATGTGAAGCAGGAATTGAAAAGTTGCTTTGAACTATTGTTAGAAAGGGAAGGTGTGAAAATCAATGTGAACTAAAAACCCCAATGATGTTAAAAGGAAATTTATTGAACCATTTTCTTATTTGTTCACTTTTTAATTTGATAGTTCAATAATTTCACATGCCCAATAATAGGTAGGAATGGCCAAAAAAACCATTACTTTCACAATTTTTAAGAGGTGGTTGAGTTACTTCCAATATTTTAGTCATTGTTATTAAAAATGAGTTAGGTGGAGTTACATAGTTAAAGTTTAACCACTAAAGTAAGATCTTGGTTGATTCGAGAGAAAAAAAATTGGTGGTTGTGAAAAATGTGATTGCCACTTTTGTATGATGTAGATATGGATTCCTCAAACTAATTAAAAAGTTGTTTTTTATTCTGGAAAGATGAAAGAATTTTAATTTGGAAAAGAGTGAAAATCTATAAAGAAAATGAGTGTTTGTGAATGTGTTGGAATAACATAAATACACTATAATGGGAGTTCAAGTAGGAGTCCTCAAGCATTGCATGTGACTCAATTAACACCTTGAACTATTATGTGTTTTGCTTCTTTTGTTTAATACAGGGAATGGATATGTTTATGTGTGAAACCTTCTACCCATTATTAAAATGTGATTTTTCATAAAATTAACTAAGTGGTTGAACCACCCTATTCTGCAAAAAAAAAAAACCCAATATATATTTTTGAACATTTAGAAGTAATTGTTAAATATATTGTTAAAAATTATAATAGTTGATTATCAAAAATATCATAACTCAACCATAATATTAAAAAATTAATGGTTTGCATGAGAATCATACTTAAATCGCCTAATTATTACACATATGTTTTTCCCAAGATTGTTAACCTAATAATCATTATTTCCCAATTTCAGCCCCAATAGTTTTTCATTACCAAAGTCAATTGCCTTAACATACCTTGGTCATAGTAAGTCCAAAAATTGAATGATGTTTGATCTACTAGGTCCTACCTAGGTTATCTAATTACTATGGAACAAATCACCTTGATACTTAGATCTAGTAGTTTTGTTTCCTAGTTTCTAGTTATAGTAATCTTATGACTATTAAATCTTTTGGCATTTACAATCTTTTGGACAATAGTTTGAAATAGTTCAAAATTTTATGAAGTTCATATCAATAGGATTTACATTAAGTAGCTTCCCTACTATAACCTATGTTTTGTCAAGGTTGTTTACCCAATAGGACTAATTTGTTATTTTCACCTAGATATTATGTCCTACAATTTCTTGTAAAATATTTTTTACAACATATATGTTGGGAGTTCGAAAAATAGTGAATGGACACTACATCAAAAACCTCAATTCTAGTATACAAAATTCAAATGAAACAATCAAAAATGTCAACAAAGGATGGTTGGAAATTGGAATCTTGAACAAAAATGTGTTTGCATCCTCCACAATACTAGTGAAGATCTCTCATGTCACATGGATCTTCTTGCCATGGGTATTTAAATACATAGCCCAAAAAATGGAATTTAAAGAATCAAATGACAAATATTTGACACCTAAGGTGTTGAGGTCCAATGAAGTCATCTTCCATTCATTTTAAATGCATTTTGTTGTGAATACAAGCAACTAAATTTAGAATTCTTTGAAAATATCAAATACATATTTCATTCCTAAATTTGAATAGTTAGAGTATAGTTGATCTTGATAGTTGCAACATAAGTTTGTAAACCCATGCATCTTTTTTTTGTGCAAAGTTGATCAATGCATGGATTGTTTTCAACATGGGCAACAAAAAAATAAATGAGTTCTAAGTTTACATCATAAAAAGTTCAAAATTAACTTTGGGAGTCAAGATATACAAATTGTTTTCAATCATTTTTTCAACTAATGACTTGTACATGGGCATCACTCATTTTGTTGTCTAGACTTAACATATTAATCCAATGTGTATTGACATTTTGCAAGATCTTGTGAACCCTTTTGCCTTCAATAAATCTAGTTATTTAAAAAATTCAAATATTGTCATTTTGAGTTAAGAAGGGTGTAAGCACAATAAAGTAGACAAAAAAATTACCTTATTAAAATTGAATGCAAGTAGATTGAAAATAACAACAAAACTCGCCATACAATTATTGTTCATTGAATTTTTTACATGAATATCAAAGAAAAGGTAGTTTTTCATTATTGTGCATTAATTTTCAAAATTCACATTGTAACAGTAGGTTGAAAGTGAGTTTTTCAGAATATAAATAACTTTTGCATTTTATTTTTTGCAATGTGAGATTTCGTAAAATACATGTTAAGTAGGTACTTACCATTGTTGGCTAATTCCCTGATTATAGGAAGAACCCCCCATTCCTATGCATAAAAATTTCAAGGGACAAGTTATCATTTGGTTCTAATTCTTTTTTATATACAAAAGTGAGACCCAATTTTGGTCTCAATTTTCTTAATTTAGGGGGTAATTCTAATTTATTTATTTTTTCAAATTAGTTGATTTTGGTTTGCAATTCCATAGCCTTCAATTCGAGGTACAAGATCCAAATCATCAAAATGGATAATGAAAAAAAATAGGAAAAACTTGAACTTTTATTCCAAGAAATATATATATAACTAATACAAACTAGCCTAATTTTTAAACTTTAACTTAAACTAGATGTTTATAGAGGATCATAGCCATTGCCATGTGGTTTCATGTTTAGATTTTTTGTAATTGTAACTAGTAGTCTTCACCTTGAAATATGGTCTCTTGTCACCTCTCAATTCAGCCCTAGAATATCCTTAATTTTTTTCTATTTTCTCCAAAAATACCCCTTAATTTCACTTTTAAATACCCTAAAAAAGCCCCAAATATGCCCCCAAAAACACCCCTTCAAAGCCCCATAATTGACCCCTTATACGCTTGAAATAGGCCCCCAATTCAGCCCTATTTCAACAAACCCAAAACCCCCTAATTCAACACCCAAATTTTGGCCTCATTTTTCACCACAAACACCAAGCCCCCTCCCCCCCAAATCCCCAATTTTCTTCACTAACTTTTTTGGTAGGTAGCCAAATTTGGCTAGGTCCTCTTTTGAATCCTATTGGACTAGACCACCTACCTCACAAAAGTGAAATAAATAATCCTTTTTTGGATACGGAATAAAAGCAATCGACAAGATAAGCTAACATAATACCAAAAGGTGCACATTTTTATTTGAAATATTAAGACCACTCAATGGTTAAATGTTGTCACCTATTTCATTGATGTTTAGGGTTCAAGTCTTATTAAACCCCTATCCACTTGGAATTAGAGAATTAAATGTTTTTCAAAATTCAATGTAGTTACAATTTTCAAAACTAGCTTGGAATTGAGCCTAGGAATCAAACCTTGAGTTTGGTTTTAGCTACATTCAATGCAAGAATTGAAGGAATCAGTTCTAGCCTAATTCGGATGAAGTTCCTTGGAACCAAACCAAAACTACCCCTAAGTAATCCACTAACCCGAGTACCTAGCCAACATTAATATTTATAAATAGAAAATAAAATAGATTTTTTATTAGCACTTTAAAAATACAATGATATTTATACTTTGATATTGCATCATTAGTTTTTATTAAACATCTTGTGTTGAAGACTCCTTGACCTTAAATTTACTATCTAATAAATGAAGATTTTTTTGTTTTGTACTTTCAAAGTTTATTTACTCTTAATTTTTTGGAAGTACATTTTTACAATTGTAACAAATAGGACAAAGGGTTTTCTATTATACTTCCCCCCATTTTGATATTATTTTAGTGTTTTCATATGCAAAATAAAAACAAAGCAAAAAAAAAATTTGTCCATTTTATCATGCTTGCACCTTAAGAGAAGAATGGATAAAGGAACTTGAAAAAAAAATTCTATATGTCTCACAATAAGGATCTAAAATAAATTTCACAAGGCCAAATTTGTGTAATGAATGACTTCCAAATGGTGAGCAAATTCATTTCAAATTTGGTAGGTAACACAATTTTGCACTCCCTAGAAAACTTTGGGGTTCATTTGTTTTTTTAAGGAGCCACTAAAATTGTAACCATTGCCTAATTTGTAAATACTATGGATTTAAAATTGATGAATTGATAGAATATTGTAAAAACTTTGCATTCACACATACATTATGTATTAAGTCAAAAGTAAAAAATGATGACAACAAACATATGGGATGCAAAAACACAAGAATATGTTTATAAACAATGCTTTTATTGCTTAAGCATTCCTAAAAGGTTTTGAAATTATTTGAAAATGGATATGTATGGGACTCTAAAAAAAAATCCCTTTACATAATAGTACAATGCAACATCTTTTTGTGCCAAAAAACTTTAAACAAGTTTTATGAAAACTTGTAAATTGCAGTTCTATTAATAGTTTTCTTGAATGACTAATCATGTTATGTCAACGATTAATTAATAAACTCCTTATAAAGACTCACTTTTTGGGCCCTTTCAGTTCCAAATAAAGAAAATGCACCAATTGACATCATTAATGAGCCCCAAATGACATTAGTTTTGTAGCAACATCTACTTCAATAATACCCAAATATATATTTTAAATCACCCATAATAATTTTAGTTAAATAATCTAAACCATCTCCCTCATTAATTTTCTCTAAATAAATGAATACAAACATGTCACACCAATCTTAAACTACACAATAATGGATTGAAACCCAAGATTGGTTATCAATTGTAATGACCTCATTGCATGAACTTTAAACTTGCAATGACCTTTTTCAAATTCTTGTGCAAACATTCAACCATTATCCAATTGGCAAAATCATTATATATAATGATTTATAAGTAACATGGGGACATTGAGGGGAAAAAAAAGCCTCAAACTTTAACAAAGGCCCACCTTGTTGTAACAATGCATGATTATGGCATATTGCTATTTCATTTCTTGCTTTTCCCCCTTTTACCTTCCTTGAATTCCTTATTTGACAATTGTGATGCACTTTCGCTCAAAACAAGTACCCTTGTTTTCCATGTGACTACACTTTTTATTGACATGTCATTTGCCTTCCTTTTTGCCCAAATGTGAAGTGTAATGAATTGCCTTCCTCTTTCATGGAGGATTGTTTATGCATGAGCCTAAAGCCCAAGCTTGGAACATTGACTTGAACATGGATGAATGTGTTCATTGATAATAATGTTGATGTGGATGAATGTCATTCATCAATTTGGATGAAATGAATGGATGCATGATCTAACACATAAATGAAATTTATTCATTTGAATGAATCCAATGGGGATTGGTGTTGAAACATTGACATTGACCTCTGTATGGAGTTTCTAATAAGGTGAATTTATCAATAGAAGGTTAGTTGAAATAATGAATATGTTGGATTTGAAGGAAGCAAGGTGTGCAACACATAAACACATAGGACATGTGTACAACTCATTGAAGGATATTTGCTTCAATGCATTAAACTTGCCTTGTGTTTCTTTGTGATGCATGTGCATGGATTTAAAAATTGTTTTGTTTTACCAAAAATACAAAATTATTATTGAAAACCTACCGTTTACATTGGCACAATTTGAACACATGCAAAGAAAATAAGACCAATGCCAAATTTAAATCTAACAAAACACTTCAATATCCCCAATCCTTGAAAGTTTAAAAAAACATTGCACATATGTCCATACACCCAAAATCATCATGTGAGGAAATGAAATGTTATTCCTTTACATCATCAAAAGGATCCCCATCATTGACACTAACATCTATGTCCAAAAACATTTCAGCCCAACATAGCTCGCCCATGTGAATTTCAAAATCTTTATTTCTGATGCCATGAAGTCACCATAATTATCATTATCCTCTTGTTCAATAGAGTGTAGAGATTTTTGGCTCCACATGTGTAAGCAAAAATAAAGATGAAGGTGGACTAGGGGGTAAATTATGCACTCCATAAACCCATGGCTCTTGAATTGCCACAAAAAAAAATGTTAGCAATAAAAGACTTATGTTTGATGACATCAACAAAATGACAATAAATACCAAATGGTTTTTATTGCAAATAAAAGACCTATTCATGATAAAAACTTCATTACAAGAAATCATGGCTTTTCAAAATGTTTAAATTGACTAAAGTGTTCACATTGATTAAAAGGATTTTCATTTTGATTAAAAGCATGGGGCATGAAAAACACATGGTTCTTTTGGTTGGTTTTTAAAATTAAAATGACCATTTTGACCAAATGTTAAATGATACATTTAATCAAAAGGGACAATTTTTTTTTAATGGTTCATTAAGATGCCCATGGCTTAATCAAATCAGCCATATTGAATAGCCATGTTTAATCAAATTAGTCATATTAATTAAGTTAACTAACATACTTGTTATGCTTACTAAACTATCTACCTACCTACTTACCTAACATATACCTACTTACGTCCATCTTAACTACTTACCTAAATAGGTTTTATCTACCTACTTATTTATCTAGATCTACTTACCTATATATCTATCTATTTACATGTTTATTTACCTATTATCTACCTACTTAACATCTACCTATCTACCTACCTAATGACATATTTAATTACCTACTTACCTATTTATTTATCTACTTATCAATTAATTTATTTACTTACCTACCTATTTATTATCTACCTTCCTATTATTTACCTACTTACTTACCCATATATCTACCTACATACCTATATATACATGTCATGGGCACAAAAACAACCAAGGTTACAGGATTTTTAAACGAAAACGAAAACAAGGGTACTCTTAATTCCAAATTTAGATCATGAAACAAGAAAAACAAGAACAAGAATCCAACAAGATTTTATTACAAAAAAAAAAACCAAACAAGGCTATGACAAGAAAACGCACCCAAATTGGTGTTGAATATACTAAAAGTAATGAGGAATTCTACCTTTATTTATACCCTTTAAGCACCTAGCTCAAGCAAGTTTTTCAAGAAGCTTTTGATCTACATGTAGCCCATGTTCACCCATGTGCACCCATGTACACAACTAAAACTCAATTAAGAGTGAACTTAAACTTAACTAAAAATGAATTAAGAGTGAAATCAAAATTAACTAGAATTGAATTGAAAGTGAACTAAAAGTTAACTAGAAGTGAATTATGAATTAACTAGAAATGAGTTAGGACTTAATTAAGAAAAGAACACAAGTAAACACAAGGTGTAGTGTACATATATATTACATCATTAGTAGAAAATTTGAGGCTACCATAATCCAAATATGATGCTTGTCCTTTGGTTGCCATGGTACATCCATCCAATGGCCCTGCCTTAAACCTTGAACCGTTTAGCTAATCATGTCAACCAATACAACAAGTAATGAGTGTAACTTTAATGCATTCATAAGTTGTGAACAAAATTGTGTGATAGTTTCAAGATCATAGCAAAACTTCCAAGTTCAAAGCACAATTTGGTCTCAATACCATAGTTTTTTCACAAAATTATATGTTTGAAACTTGAAGCACAAGATCCCACGGTCAACTAAGAGTCAACTGGAAGTGAATTATGAGTCAAAATGGAAGTGAACTAAAATTTAACTAGAAGTTAATTAAGAGTGAATTGAAACTAAACTAAAAACTAGATACAAATTTATTATAAATTACAGGTGAACATTCAAATGAATGAACCCCATGGCATTAACATCCATGACAATACCTACTTATGTATTAATTGTTTACTTACATACCTATTTATATTTTACATAAGTAGATATGTACATCTAAAAACATAAGAAAATAGGCATGTGTACCTACCTATTTACCTTATTAGGTATCTATTTACTTATTTATGAAAAAAATTGAAGTTCAAATGTTGTTTCACACATTTACAAAAAAATTCATTGAAGTGTAAGGAAACATGTTAATCCATTTGGTATCATATTGTTTTACAAAATGGTGTGGTGGTTTGATGGTTAAGAAATTGGTGTGGAACTAAGGAGACCAAAGTTCAATCCCCCTTACCAACATATATTATGCGGAATATGTATATTCATATATATATCTTGTATAAGTGTCTAAACATATAGTATCTAAGTGGGTTGTGGATAGGTAGGTAGGAGGCCACAATGGGTGGGTGGGCAAATACTTATTATTCATTTATTAATAACATTCTTATATTTAAAAATTGAACTATCTTTTTAACTAACATTTTTTGGTTGTCAAATGCCAACAAGGTAAAAAAACAAATACTATTCCTTGTCACAAAATAAAATAAAATAGGCATAAACAAGTTTTAGTGTATTGAAAATATAAATTTTCTTTTATTCAAGGATCAACATGAGGATAATCTTTAGTTTTATCACAATGATGTTGATTAATTACATATTTAATATGCATTCAAGTAGATTTTTAAAAATAATTATACAAGTAGGTGAAAATATATGCATTATTGAATTTTTTGCACCCATTATCTTGAGAAACCCGAAACATGCTCTTCTCTGAGTTATTAGTGTTGGGAACCAACACATGTTTACTATGGCGAATGGACTTCTTGATTTTATTGGATATCTTGTACAAGTATAACTTGATAGTATTAAGTACTTGTACAAGTAAGTAAAAGTACATTGATTATTGAATATTCTTCATTTTCAACATGATGTAGCTTTAAAATGTACTTGTAAGTTTTCAACATTTAAATATTACAATAAAATACATCAAACTTATTATGGAAAAACATGTTTAAACTCAATTTGACTAGTCATTTCCAAACATATTTTTCAATCTATTTTCTTCTACTTATATAAAAAATTGGACCATTTTTTTACTTCCTTTTTTTACCTATTTTAAAAATATATTTTACCACGATTTTGCTTTGCCCAAATTTTTGTTTAATTTGACTAGTCAAAAAGACCACTTATGGTCAATAAAAAAAACCACAAATCAAATTGGATGTGTTCAAATTGACTTGTTTAATATGATTAAGTGGTCAAATTGACCAAATGTCAAAATGATTGGTTTTTGGTCTAATGTTCTAGTTAACCATGATTTTTTGTATTGTTTATTGAGGTTCAACCCAAGCTTGCAAGCCACCTCGGGAACATGCATTATTACAATTCATGGTTTTTTCAATTGGGTTTTTTAGTTTTTTTTTAAAAAAAAACCCCTTGAAATGACAAGCATCAAAAAGACCACGGGCTATCATTTTGGACAAGTTGATCTAGACCTACCAATGTGACTAGGTAGTCAATTTGGACATTGTTATTTTGATTAACAAAGTGACTAACTATTTGACTTTTAAACAATGGACCATTTGACTAGGTCAAATTTTTATTAAAATTAAAATCATTTTTGAATTATTATTTAAAAATAAATAAGTAAGTAGGTAAGTAGTAAATAGGTTTAAGTAGGTCAAAAAAAACATTTAAAAGTAGGTAGGTGTTAATTGGTGTTGTGCATGCAAATATATATAAGCATATACATGGTGTGTATGATCCATATAACTATATAATCCATATACACAACTTTTTTTTTTAACATTGCTAACATGCAACTACATTTTTTACACTTACACTTACACATAGGAAGTGTAAAAAAATTGAAATGCACTTACATGACCTTGTGTAAATTTATAGGGTTGTGTAAGTGCTAAGTAAAAAAATTAAAATTTCAGTGGTGGGGAATGCAGTTTTTGGTTTGTAGTTATTCCTACCAAACTTTCTATTGTGCCATCGCTAGGAGCTTTGTTTGACCACCACCAAAACTTGAAACTTGAGCTAAATCACCATTGCTCAAGCTACTTCACAAGTAAGCAAGGTAGCCCAGCACGCCCGCGCGCTCCGTGTCCCGCCCCCCTCCCCAGAGCCCACGTAAACACA
>Ga0116231_10000477_pt1 | contig 69641 bp, 39 predicted proteins | sample S1TSphgellanicum_2_FD_89695 | JGI IMG/M metagenome (GOLD analysis project Ga0116231, IMG submission 89695) | Host-associated microbial communities from peat moss isolated from Minnesota, USA - S1T2_Fd - Sphagnum magellanicum MG | ecosystem: Host-associated > Plants > Peat moss > Unclassified...
TGGAAAACACCACACCCCCCCCCCCACAAAAACAGAAAAAAAAAAAAAAAAAAAATCCCTTCTCCGCCCCCGGGCTAAAAATCACCGCTGGAAAAAAAAAAATTAGTTTAGAAAACGCGCGCGCGCGCGGGCAAAAGGAAATAGAAACTTTTCTTCGGTGGCCGCCGGCCAAGTAGCAGCGATGAAAAGGGAACAGAACGGGGGAGATTCGGTGCTGGATTGGGGTGGTAATTTATCATCCATCTATGTGCTCCACAAACCCTAGCGAGAAAGGATGAGCGAGGAGGCTTTGGAGCATTTGAATTTCATGGGTATTCGTTTTTTGCTCGTGTTGTTGTTGCAGAGTGAGTCGGATTTCTGCGTCTGTCTGTCGGAGTAGGTAGTGGAGGAGGCGAGCTATGGGACAAGAAGAAGATGATTTGTGAACCATTTGTGTATGTGATCATCAATTCTGGTTTGTCGGATTGAGTGGATTTTTGTAGATCCTTTTAATATAAGTTTGTTCCTCTTTTTGTTTTTGTTCTGCAGCTTGTTTTTGTGCTGAGAAGGAATGAATGAATCCTCTTGTGTTTCTTTTTGGGCCCCCGTTTCTTTTCTTTTGCGGATTTGATTGTTGAGTGATATATAGTGTAAACTACAGTTTTGTAAGAAGGCAAGCGGACAAGAACAGAAGCAGAAGAAGAAAGTCGAACGGCGGCTTCAGGGTTCCGGAAGCCAAAGCCGCTGCTCCTCTTCTTTTGCCTTCGGTAAGTCAATCTGGCGCAGAAGATCGGAAAAGCGGTGCGAAGGCCAGGCGTGATGTCCAAGGCCCGGGTGTATGCAGATGTGAACGTGCAGCGCCCCAAAGAGTATTGGGATTACGAGTCGCTTTCTGTGCAGTGGGGGTAATGTTTGCTTCATTTCTCTCTCTTTTTCTTCTCTCTGTTTTATTCCTCCCTCCATGCCTTCGGGCTTTTTTTTTTTCTTCCCGTGTTTTATGTTTCCGAGCTTTGGAAACGATATCCGGAGTCGTCCTGGATCTTCCCGTATGGAAAAGATTGCCTGTTATGTCGACAAGCAAAGGATAGGACTCTGTAGATTCCCGAAGGAAGGAACGCGACCTAGATGTCTTGTACAAAGTTTCTGAGAATGAAAGCCAATAGGTAGGTAGCCGATTATTCTCTTAGGCTTCGTTATCAGCTTGTAAAGGTCTTGTGGAGAAATTCTGGTTATCCTTTTAGCCTGGCTTCTGGTCATCTCGAACAATGCTGTGCCCTGTAAGACGAACTCAATCATGTTTGTAGACCTTTGTTCCAAATCAGGAAAGTATTTGACACTTGCTCCTTGCTGTATGTAGATTTTGCATACTGAGGTGTTTTTTTTCTCTTTTTTTTGGTTTGTTTCTGGAAGACCTGATGAACCACTAATTTGCAACTGAAGACTTCTCGATTCACTCTGGTGGTAGCTTGGTAGGAGGACCTCTGCCATTGTGGTGGCACAGTCACTTGCAATTCGTTTCTTTGCAGGCAGGATGATTTGCTTGCAAGAGCCTTGTGGTAATAGCAATTGTAATGCTTAAGCTTGTGGGAAGACATGTGATGTTACTATCTGGTTCAATTCAATTTCAGGAACCAAGATGATTATGAGGTGGTACGGAAGGTGGGACGAGGCAAGTATAGTGAAGTTTTTGAAGGTGTCAACACATTCAACAATGAGTCCTGTGTCATCAAGATTCTTAAGCCTGTCAAGAAGAAAAAGGTGCTACTTCTCAAACTGTGTCATGTACATATGCAAGAGCTGCTATTTTCTGGAATGAGGAACCTAGTCAGAGAGACCTCTGCTGATCAGTTTTGAAACTGCTGATTATTTTTTTCCTCTTCTGTGTGTGTGTTTGCTTGCACCTTGATGCTGGAAGATCAAACGAGAAATCAAGATCTTGCAAAATTTGTGTGGTGGCCCCAACATTGTGAAGCTACTGGACATAGTGCGAGATCAGCAGTCTAAAACGCCCAGCCTTGTCTTTGAGTACGTGAACAACACAGATTTCAAAGTGTTGTACCCCACACTGTCAGAGTATGACATACGATACTACATCTATGAGCTTCTGAAGGTGAGTCAAATGAAAGATCCCATATGCTGAAACAGTGTTGGGATGGGTGAACTCTCAAGATACTACACTCTAAACATGTATGTAGCCCACCTCTGAAAGTAGACACTACCCACAAGAGGTAAAGCCAGGGGAATAGGCTCTCTCAATCATGCTTGCTCTGAGGAGTTTAGCATCAAGGGTTTTTAACATACTGAGTGATTGCCTTTTACATCTGTATTCAGGCATTGGACTACTGCCACTCACAAGGCATAATGCACCGAGATGTGAAGCCCCACAATGTAATGATTGACCATGAACAACGAAAACTTCGACTCATTGACTGGGGCCTCGCCGAGTTTTATCACCCTGGCAAAGAGTATAATGTGCGTGTTGCATCCAGGTAATGGATAGAAGTGTTCTGTAGTGAACTTATTTTCCCATCTGTACTAGTGTTGGAGAAGAAAAGCCATTGTGCCTAGTGATTCTTGTACAGCTTTTTGCCCTCTGAATTGAAGTGTTGTCAGGGAACAGGTACTTCAAAGGACCAGAGTTATTGGTGGATCTTCAAGATTATGATTACTCCCTTGACATGTGGAGCCTGGGATGCATGTTTGCTGCCATGGTAAGCCCCACTCCTCCTTAGTATCTTTAGGATATTCCCATGGTCATACTATTCTGAGTTTGGTTGGTCTACACCTCTGAAGAATAGTCTTTGGGTGTGAAATGCAGATTTGATCATCTTTAGTCTGTTTCCTGGAGAAGGTCTCTTGCACATTGACATAGTGATGATGGATCAAGTTGAGTCCCTGGACGCAGATTTTCCGCAAGGAGCCGTTTTTCTATGGCCATGATAACTCAGACCAGCTTGTGAAGATTGCTAAGGTACAGCATGGCTGCTGAATCTGTTTCTCTTGTTTAAAGTGGCAGTTCTCAGATGTATGCACTGACATTCATATTTTATAAAATTTGGTCCTCAGGTTTTGGGGACTGATGAGTTGAATTCATACTTGACCAAGTACCGCCTGGAGTTGGACCCACACTTGGAAGCATTGGTTGGCAGGTTTGTGCAGACTTTTTTCTCGCCACTCATTTCTCCATGCAGCTATCCACAGTTGAATTAAAACCTAGTGAAATGGATTTTTGTGTAAAATGATGTATGTTTTGCAATCTGACAACTCAGAAAATAGTAGTCCCTACAATTTCTTCTGTTGTTAATGGGATATCATTTGCTAAGATTGTTTGCCACAACTTGTCATGAGTGCAGACACAACAGGAAACCATGGTCAAAGTTCATCAATGCTGATAATCAGCACTTGGTTGTGCCAGAGGTATCATAACACAAGCAGGCATATCTCTTATTGACTACTTATGCCATCTGGTCTCCAGAGTAGTCACACTAGTACAGATTGTGTGATACTTTAGGAGGGGCTAAAGGTCCCTGCTAAAATGTTGAACAGAGTGGCGTGACATCTGGGACAGGCCTTCTTTCAGGAGTAGCTTCCATGGTCTCTGTTGACTGACAAAATTTACCGGACTTTGGACTCAAAGTTAGTTCTTTCCCAAGGACCAGGCATAGGTTTTCCTGGTCTTTTGGTTGATGAGCTATGCCTTGGAGTAATAAAACATCATGACTCAGTCTTCCTGTTGATTCTGGAAATGTGACAAACTCAGGATGTAGGTATTTGTATAATGACTTGCCTGAAATTTTGGGCAAATTATTATTTACTTATCTACACCAACATTTGGAAACTGATTAAGTCAGTGGGGAGTCATGGCAGCTTGTCACTGCCAGTCATGGAGAAGGTGATGGTCTGATGCTTTGTGAGTGAAGACTCTCATAAGGTTATGACTGCACTCATCATTGTGTTACCTTCAGAGTGTTGTTGTGGAGTTTCCTCTGCAACCCCATAGATATTTCTGGGACAAGCTTCAGCCTTATATTGACATCTGTAAATGATTGTATAGTGATCATCTGGGGAAGGTTGGTGGCATATATTTTCAGCTTTAATTTTTTTGCATATCAGGGATCTCTTGGGAGTGCATGTATGCATAAAACCCTTATGTGTCTTTTGCAGGCAGTGGATTTCTTGGACAACCTTCTACAATATGATCACCAAGAGCGGCTGACTGCTAGAGAGGCTATGGTAGAGCACCTTCTTGCTTCTGTGTGCATTCATCTTCCAACACAGAGTCTTGCTGTTGTAGTCAACTTTGCTTCATCTTGGCTCCACTGTTTAACAGTTCAGTGTTTTTTGATCCTGCTATCCTTTTACAGGCCCACCCATATTTCTACCCTGTACGAGCAATGGAGACCAATGCCCGCCGCACTGCTTGAGGGAAGCCCATAAATATGTAAGTATGTTGAGAAGACACCTTCCTCCCACCCAACTCGTTTCATACATGCAGTGAAGGCAGTCCTGCTGCCTGCACTCAAAATAACTGTTCCTCTCAGTACTGGAAAGACATTTGTCAATGTGAGTCTTTAAATTAAAGGAGTATCAACTGTAGCCTGTCCCAAGCTACACACTATAACTCCTCAAATGTTCTTGGAATCTGTAGAAAATTCTTCAATATGCTATTTCTACAAGCCCTTTCCATGGGTGGGCTGCTGGCCATCAGTCACTAGCCTGACATTTTTTTCATGCTTCCTGTTTTATGGTCTTTGCCACAGGCTGGCCAGACAGGACCTTAGGAGAAGCTTCTCACTGATTAGAAAACTGGAGAAAGTAAGTTTTAAATCAGTATTTTTCTGTTGCAGGTGATCTCTCTCAGTTGGCAACCAGTTGTTGGGTAGCTTGTTCTGTTGTGATTATGGTAGTTGGTTAGTTAGCTTTTGTGAGGATGGAAAACAGAAAAAATGCTTGTGTTGTCTGACATGCATATGGGTTCAAATGCCCACCCTATCAATACATTTATGGACTTTTCTTTAAGCAGCTCTGGTGAACACAACTCTGAGGGAACCCTTGCCATTACCCCCTGTAAATTCACAGGGCAAAACCTAGGTGTGGAAGGAGAGAAATCATACTAAACAGTAGTATAATACATTGCTGAACTGTAATGTAGGCCTCTCTATGACTTAGGCTTGGATGCTTGCTTGTCTAAGTGCATCCTAAAATGAAATGAATCTTCCCCTTGTAGCAGCTTGAATGATATGAGGATACCATTAACCATTCTGCATTAGCTCTCTCTACATTTTGACGGTTTCTTCCTATTGTTTCTATAGTTGCATCACAAACCTGATGAGTTTTTAGTTGATTGTTTGCCCAAAATTGAGCAGATTATTATATACTCACCTACATGCACTGTTGGGAGCTGATGAACCTTTGTGGGTGGGCAATGGCAGCTAGTTACTGGTTTGGAATGATGAAGGTGCTGATCTTCCTCCACAGGTACATAACAGCGTTGTCTAATTCCTGTGTTTGAAGAAGAGCTGTTTAGGTTATCAATGTTATTGGTAGCCATCAGTTATGCAGAAGGGCATGTTACCAAATGCCCATTTGATAACCATTGGTCAACTTGCTGGTATACACTGGTCATAAGGCTTTTTTAAATTAATGTTTTTCATAAAACTGTTTAGTGTGTTAAAGATTGATAACCTAGCTGGATGACATGCAGTTCATTAGATTTTTAAAAATTCAATACAATAATCAACTGGTAGGTTATTAGCAACCTACCTGATAACTGGGTTAATAACCGGGTGAAAACTCAATGACCAGCCAACGCTGGTACCAATGTCCACTTTGTGTACTTGTCAATAATCTTCAGTAGCACTTTCCTTTAGTGTTCGTTTTTCACTGAGTCTTGTTTTTGGATGTAATTTCTCTCTTTCACATCTCTGTTAAGAATTTTGCAAATTTGTCAGGAACTGTCAACTTATGATTATATGTATTTGGTGTGCCAAAACATAAACAAACACTTTTCTTTTTTTTGGAAGTGTTAGGTGACTGATCACAAATCCAACATGAAAATGACAAGAATTGGTAGTAATTACATGACCTTGAGCTTCTCACAAGGTATCAGACTGTCACCACCTTCACCTGAGTTTCTGCTGCAACCCCTCTGAAAGAAGGGGAAGATATCAGCTAGCAACCAAGAGGAATAACTAATCAGAATGGATCAATAGTATCCTTACTGAAGTGCTTGTGTATTCTAGCTTGCCACCGTGGAAGCAAAAGTTTCTAAGCACAAAGGCCAAACAGAGTGGGTAGTGATTGTGCGTCTCCTGCAGTGTGTACATATCTCTAATTGTAAGAGTTTTGCTTCAACTAAGATTAGTGGTATCTGTAAGCAATATCAACCTCAAATGAACAGGACAATATTGTAAGAGCTTTATTGTTCATCTACAGTGCTGAATGGCAACAGCAGAGATGCTGACTAGCACCTGCTGATTGAGCACCATCAGTTGGCAGTATTGTGCAACAGTTTGTTTTGTCAATTTGCACCAGTTGAGAAATTGTGACAAAACAAACAAACTCCCAACTCACTCAATCTCGATGATCTTGACAACAGCCGAATCCCCTACTTTTTGGCATACAACAACACGATCCCGGGATTTGATGATGCCTGCAGCTTTCCCATGATCCAAGGCAACCTGCAATTGGATGCCAACCCCAATGGTGGAAGTGTCTTAGCCAGACAGCCTATATGGAAAGCAATCCATAACACACCCGCATACCATTGCAGCTAGCTATCATGACAAGCTCAAACAACATCTATCTTAGATTCTTCACAATCTGTCTATTCTCCAGTGAAGATTTTGATCCAACGTTTGCTTGTTGAGAACGCTGCCTTGAAAGTTGTTCAGAATCCTTTAACTTTTGGCACAAAAAAATTGCAGGTTCCAAATGTCGATTTTCCAGTGAAGGATATCAAGCATTTGTTGTTCAGATAGCTGGCTTGAAAAATGTTCAGAATCCTCTAACTTTGTGCACAAATTTACAGGTTCCAAATGTCGATTTTCCAGTGAAGGATATCAAGCATTTGTTGTTCAGATAGCTGGCTTGAAAAATGTTCAGAATCCTCTAACTTTGTGCACAAATTTACAGGTTCCAAATGTCTATTTTCCAGTGAAGGGTATCAAACATTTATTGTTCAGAAAGCTGGCTTGAATAATGTTCAGAATCCTCTAACTTTGTGCACAGAGAGAGAGAGATGTGTGGAATTAATTAAAGCTTTGTTGCTTTGAGGGGGAGGAGGAGGAGCAATGGCGCTATTTATTTCAAAGGAGACGTACTTGCATAGACCTAGGGTTTGTTAGGGTTGCAGAAAAGGTACCTTCAAGATGGACTCATTGGTGGTGTTGTCCGTGGAATGTCGAGGATCTGCAAGCATGGGAAAGAGGCCTCTCACCACAAGACACTGCCTGGCCTGGAAGGCTCCGGTGAAGCTCCATCGCAGTCGATTAGTGGTCAGCCTGGGAACCACCACGCACAGTACTGGCATGGTTGGGCGGTATTTGGCAATCAAGCGCGCGGCTCGGCCTGAGGATGTGAAGACAACGAGGACTGAGGCGCTGACCTTGGCGGCAGCTCGAACAGCAGCGGATGCAATAGACTCCAGATGCTGCATCGGCTCTGGAATGTCTTTGATGACTCTTTTGAAGTAGATATCTTGATTGAACACTTTCTCTGCCTCGCCGCAAATGTTGTAAATGGTTGTGATGGTTTCCACAGGGTACAAGCCACGCAGCGTCTCCGCTCCGAGCAAGATGCCGTCCGCCCCATCCAGAACGGCGTTGGCTACGTCCGTTGCTTCCGCCCGAGTAGGCCGGGGATTGTCCACCATGGAATCCACAACACGCGTCACAATGGCTGGCTTTCCTGCCCTGTTACACTTCTGGATGGCTACTTTCTGGAACAGGAACACTTTCTCTGGTGGAAGGTCGATACCCAAGTTTCCCCGTGACAGGATCACTCCATCAGCTTCCTTCAGAATCTCGTCAAAGTGTACCAATCCTTCGTAGTTCTCGATCTTGGCAAAGATTTGTGTCTGGGAAAGATCCCCCAGCTGGTTCAAGTGTTCCCGCGCTTGGCGAATATCGTCTGCGTGCCGTGTGAATGAGAGGGACAAGAAATCGATATGGTTGCGTACTCCCCATGACGAGATCACCTTCTTATCTTCTTCACTTAGCGTCGGCAGATCGATGTGAACTTGAGAAGCGTGTATAGTGAAGAGAGAGCCTGTGAGAGTTGCGGAATTCTTCACAGTACACACAACATCTTGTCCCTTCACTTCCTCAACTTCCAACCACACTGAAGTGGTCTCACTTCCTGTGAACAGATAGTGTCCCAGGAAGATGGTGTCCTTGGGCTTGACCGCGGAGATGAGAGCGTCGAAATTCACAGACAACACCTTCTCGGAGGCTTTCTTGGTCTTATCCGCAGTGATGATGATGCTGCTCCCCTCCACCAGTTCAATCTCAACCTCATCAGTATTCACAACACACAGCTCCGGTCCTACGGTATCCAGCATCACCGCGCACAGACGTCGTGTGTTCTTCACTGCCTGTCGCAGATTCTCCAGAGTCTCTTGATGGTAAGCTTCATCTCCCCATGAGAAATCGAACCTGGCTGCTGACATGCCAGCTCGCAGAAGATCCTCGATTGCCTCCACAGACCGCGACTGCGGACCCAACGTCCCGATGATCTTGGTCAGTGCAGAAAACGCCTTTGGGGGCGATGACTCCAGTATGGAAGCCAGCCTGATGGGCTCCTCCAGCAGTAAATGTGACGCTTGCATTGCGTCTTTTTTGCTTATAACCCTCTTCTACACCCAAGACACCTGCGAAATCCGTCTCTTCTCGATCCAAGGCGTTCCTCAATCCGAGCTCTTAGAATCACCAACACCCAACCAAAAAAAAAAAAAAACAAAAGGAGCTGCAAAAGCAAAACAGTGGACGAAGTTCGCGCACTCCACTCCCACGGAGTGCAAATCGACGACGAAGAAGATGAAGAAGCGGAAGTGCAGAGACGCAGCAGAGCACGAGACTACGCGTCTACAACTTTGCCTCTTACCACCTAGCAACTCAGAAACAAAAAACGGACCGCTGGTCGGACGGGAAAAAATTGGCTAGAGAAGTCACGGACCGCTGGTGTCAATGTCTGCCGTCCGGATGGATTCACGGCGGCAACGTGGCACAGATTAGGGCACCACTTACAAGATAATTAGTCAGCAGTGGCCACCTATTGCACATTCTACCTTCGGAATGTCTCATTCCTTGCCTTGCTGTCGTACGGTTTAACAGGCGGAATGTCGTATTTGCAGTGGATAATGTCGTCTGGCTCTTTCACTTACGGAAGAGTCTCCAAACTGATTGCGTTGACGAATATTCACAATCATTCCAGGATTAGTATTTTCATACGTGGCACATCCTCATTGGCTTCTCTTCCAATTTAGACACCCTTTTTTTTTTTAAAGTCACATTGGTCAAAGCTCAAACAGGGTTTTTTTTTTCTTTCTCTTTCTTTCCCTTTCTTTTCTTTTGACAAAAATAGATTTATTTATTTATTTATTTATTTTTAGGTACTTGGAAATATGTTAAAATTTGAATTTGAAAATTTTGTCCTTGACCAATTTGCTCAAGCGGGTAAATCAGTTGTAAAAACATACCCGGTTTTGTCTAGTGTATTGAAAGGGTGCCTTACAAAGCGGAAGGCTTTTCAAAAAGTGGAATACCCGCAGAGGTGGGTGTTTTGTTTCTAAAAAAGCCTACCAACCTTTTTTTTTGTAATTTTTTTCTCATGATACCCAATGAGACCAGGCATCATGGGAAAACACCACATAAAGAAGTCCCGTTCCGAGGGCTTTACCCTGAATGAAGAAATTTCTTTAGTGTGTAAGTTCGGAAGGCACATTACACTACTCCTTAAGAGTGAGATTATGCGTGTGTATATCTCTCCTATGCCTTGTCATCTATGCACGGGTAAGTATTGCCCATCTCCTTGCATGACTTGCTTCATGCTACTCACTTCTCCTCTTAAGGCTCCCCTTTTTGTGTTTTGCGTTTTGAGGTATGGTCTTTTGTTTGGACTTTGATCCATTCTTTTTTTCCCTCTCTTGTTCCTTTGCTGACTGTTTTTTCTTTATTTACTTATTTATTAATTATGTGTAAGGTCCTTTTTTTTTCCTTCTCTTGTTCATTTTCTGAGTGTTTTTTCTTTATTTATTCATTTATTAATTATGTGTAAGGTTCACATCACAATGTTAGGCTCTATGCTTTACCCAGTGGGTGGGGGATATTCCCAAAATGCCATCCAAGGCTGCACTCAGCTATCCCCTCATTCTAGCCCCCTCCCCCCCCCCCACCCACCCACCCCTTATTTTGAGAATGCATGTACCCAAGTTAGATTTTTTCTTTTTTGAAAGTAGAGCTATTCTAAAAATTGTGGGTCCAATTTGAAGAAAATGGAAGACCAAATTGCACCAAATTTTTTCCCAATTTTTCTCTTTTTTAAAATTTCATCAAAGTGCCAATTTTTTTGCTGAAAACCCACATATTACATGCCAAAAAACATGTTTTTCCAAGTGTTTGAGGGGGAGGAAGGGAATTTGGCAATCTAATTTAAGGGAATGATAATTTGATTTACCATAATGGTGTGGTATGAGGTATTAGAGGAAACTGCAGGGAAAGAAAAGGAGGAGGGTCATGGAGAAAGATATGAGAGAAAAAGTGGATGAAGCAATGAATAATAGTGTAGTGCAAATAAGAAGAAGGCTATAAGAGGAAAAGAGTGTCAATGGAAAAAAAGAAGAAACTAGAAGAAGAGAAACAATGGTGAACAATGTGATATGGGAAGAAATAGAATTTGAAAAAGAAAAAAAGGGGGGAAAAAAAAGGGATGCGCAACCATAAAGGAATGATGTTGAGCACAAATTTGGTGGGGGGGGTGAAAAGAGAAAAATGGGAAATGGGAAGGGGAGAACCAAAAAAATAGAGAAATGACGGCAATTTGTTGAAGCCTAGTCAAATTTTTCTTTTTATTATTAAACATAATTCAACAACAACCAAATTTCAAGTACCATAATATATAGTTTGGTATAATATCTTGGATCAATGTGTTTTGGAATTATTTTATGTCACTTGAATATTTTGAGATAATTTTGGAGTCAACTTGCTAGAGATTTAGGGATTTTATTGAAAATGGCCTATTTGTTATGATTTTTCTTGTTTTTTGTAACAATCATTTGGGTATGGTAAGTTTTGTATGGTCAATAACTTTGCATATAATTCAAATCTCACATTTAATTTATTATATGATTTATGTGTTAATTTTTTGGTTTTAAAAAATAATACAACAAACATCCAAGAAATTTTTTTAAAGCAAAAGAACCCAAACAAATCCTGCTTGTAAGAAATCTAAACCCCACTTCATTGTTAAGCCTTAGATAATGTCAAGCAATACAACACAATTGCTCATGGCTTGCCCCAATTATACTCCACCCACACAAAACCAAACTACACAAACAAATACACTAATCCAAAGTTACATAAATTGTTGAATCACGTGCATAAATTAAGCCAATATATTATACAATATCGAGCGCCCGTCAGAAGGAGAAATAATTCATATAACGAAGATAAACCCCTTGATGATGTTTATAATGTGCCTTTGGCATGTGGAGAGTTAAGAAACCATTGAACTTGTTTTGAAGTGATTTCAAGTTTATTTTCTCCATTTATTTTATGTTTATAATGTGTGTTTGGCACGTGGAGATGTTAATAAATCATTTGATTTGCTTCACTGGATTTGAATTCAACTTTCTCCACATATTTAACCCAGTTCACCTTCTAGCCCAATAGGGAAGTTCTTACATAACGTAAGATTATTAGCAAAAGATGTAGATAGTCAAGTCTAAAATGAAAAAATGAAAAAATGAAAAATTTAAACTTCAAGGCCAAATTGTTGAAAGTGCACTCATTTTCAACATATTCCAATAGTTGAAAAGTACATGTAGTCTTTTCCAATTTGATGTACTTCAACATTTGTGTTTCAAAACAAGCAAAGCTTCAATGGCAACCCATAATCTTCTGACATTGTTCATGGTCTTTTTGTCTCATTCAATAACATATGCAAAGTTGTGTAACATGGTTTGTTGAAGATATGGTTTGTATTATGTAATTACAACTTAAGAGTTTAGTAGAGTAAGTACACAAACTCTAGTATGTTTGACCATTTTAAACAAAATAAAAATCATCATAAAGCTATATCAATATTAGGAAATCTATGATATTTAGGGCATTTGTAGGCCATGCTTTGGAAATCTTGTAGTAAATTTCATCACCAAGTTATTGGTCAATGGGCCTATTTACAATCAAGATTGATAAAATGATGGACTCATTCCAAAATTACAATGAATATCAACTTTGAGTGTCCATTATGAATATTATAATGCATGTTTTATGGTCTTGATTTGCTTGTTAAATAATAATGTGTGCTTAAATCACTATTATTTTTAAATATCATACTTTCAATGTAAAACTAATGTTCTTAAAAGTTTTGAAACACAACTCAAAAACCTTATTTAAGTGCTTGGTTTTATATAAAAATAGAAATATCTCTTCAAATCTCTTCATGCTTTAACAATGAACAAAAATATGTTTTATATAATAATATAAAATTTCAATGATATAGAACAATAGTTTTTAAGTAGCAATGTTAAAACCAATTTGCTTTAGTACCAAATATTTTGTATACCAATTGGGTCGTGGTATATAGGTGTTTGCAAAAATTCAAAACTAATAGGCAATTAGTATCAAGGGACCACTAGAAACTTTGGATCAAAACAAACTTAAGAACCAAAATGGGCACCAAGGTGTAGTGAAAACTATAAATTATAGTAGATATGTTTATGTTTTGACATTTTTAAGGTATGGTAATCATTCTAAATTATACTAAATGATGTATTAAGAAATTCAAAATAAAAATTTGCTTAATCCAATTTTAATTTTGGATGTAGTTAAGGATGTAGCTACAACAAGATGATAGGAATAGTCTACAAGCAATTTGGTGAAATGTAGTAGTTACAACAAAGTGAATAAACATGTTGAAATTGTAGTTATGGCTAGACGAGATACTTTCCAATGACTAGAAGATAATTACCTTCCAACCCCTCCCTTCTTGTTTATTTTAAAGTTCTTAATAACTCCAATTCCTAGTTGCTAATTTTGGTAGTTTTGGATTAAAAGCAAGACCACCTTCTCAAAGGAAGTTCTCTTCCTAGTTTGTGTACCTTTTAGTAGTTTATTTCCTAACCCAATAGCCTTTCATTTTGTTAGTAGTAGGATTGTTGAGTTCACAATCATGCAACTAATAATTTTTAAATAATACTAAATTGATTTAGTCTACCTTTGGTTTCTCTAAAAATTAAATTGGGGCCAACATAGTATTAATCCAAAGGTTGCTAAAAAAACCCTATTACTAAATAGGGGGTTTTGCAATTAAGCTTGCAATTATATTTTTGAGTTACAATGACTATTTACAACTTGAAGTATTTCTACAACATAAAAGTTATCAAACAAGTTGCAATAGTTGCATTAGACACACCTCACCATATATGGCAATGTATATTTATTTAAAATTTGTGCTATTGCAACTATTTGTTCACATAAGTTTTTTGCACAAATGCTCACAAACGAACAAAATGATTATGTGGTTTTTCATTCATCCATTGATGACTGAAATCTATTGGTGTCCACTATAACTAACTTGAACTAATGTCCATTTAGGAATGATATTATTTTGTGCCTATTATAATTAACAATAATAGTTTTGCATCATGAAACACATTACATAAGTTTGAATTACATAAATAATGACAAAAATCTTGCTCCAATAATACAATTGTATGTATTATTATTCAATGTTGGAAAATAAAATATTCGTATCAACAATGTTTTAATGCAAGTTGATGCTAGGATTTTTACCCAAGGGAAGAACAAGGCACAAGTTTGTGGAAAATACACATTTTTAATATAATGAATATGTGAAGGTATAGAGGAGGTGGGGGTTGTTTATGATGTAGAAAGTGATAGAATCTTTTGATTAAAGATAAGCTTCAAAGAAGAGGAAACTTGTGCATCCTTTTGAAATCACATTTCTTTTTAACCAATGACCTTATTGTGCAAAACCTTGTGCAACAGGGTTTTTTTTTTAAGGATTTGATATTGTACATTGTAAAAGGACATCATCTTTTGTCTTGTGTTGAAAATTCATTGGGTAAATGCAAGGTAAAGTGGCTCATTTTTTGCATCACAAGCTTGATTTCTGCAAGTGTTTAGTGTTTCAATGCCAATGGTGAGTGATTCAATGTTAAATACATTAAATGGTGATTCATTTTAAACTAACAATTTGATTATGAAAACATTTGCACAATTATTTTTTGAAAGTAATGCATTCATTATCAATAGTGAACTTTTGAAATAAAAAATTTGGACTAGTCAATTGATTGGATGATTAAATAATTAAAAAATTCATATTGAATTCCACTCCAAATTGTTTATTATGATTAAACATGGGTTGAAAATTTAAATTATAAAGGAAAATCTGAAATCTTATTTTGTAAAACCTTAACTAAATGGTAATTATGAATTTTGAAAGGTCAGAATTGGATTTTGTTTCCAAAAGTCTTTTTGAAATGATTTTTTTTTTTTTTGTTTCTCAAATTTTTGTGCCCCATGGGTACATAATTGAAATACTTAAATGGGCTTTTATTCTTATGGAATTTATAGGTTTTTAGGATTTTCTTTTAGGATTTTCAAAATGATTCACAAGACTAAATAATAACAACATTTTTCAATATGGGTTTTGATCTAGTTTTAAGAGGTTTTATAAGTGACTGAAACTAAAATAGTGAAAGATTACACTAATGAAAACCTTAAAAATTGAAACCATATCCACATGAATCATATATAAAAATTTGGTTATGATTCTTGTGAAAGCTGTATCTACCTAAAAATGGGCCACTAGGCTATACATTTACCCCATTGTTGGCGTGTCTATTTCTACATGAATGTGGGCATGAACAAAGTGTTTCCTTCTTGATAACAACTAATGAATTCAAATGTGACAAAAAACAAGGAAATATATGTTTTAACTTTTCTTGTTTCATGTGTTACAAACATAACTTATTTTAATCTTTGGATGTCAACTTCATCATTAGTTCATGGGAGCCCAATGATGTATCTATGTAATATTTGATTTGCATAGTACAATTGGTGTAACCATTACAAACTAGATATGTTATTTTTTATTCATTCAATTTGCTTGGCAAAGTAATTACCTACGTGAAAGATGAAGGATTCAATTTAAGTATATTGATCAGTACATTGACAAACATTGGTTTTTTGTTCTCCCTTTTGGTTGCCATGCCCATGTTTAAGAATGAGTTTTGGCCATGCCATGTCAGAAACATGTTAATATGCTATTGACGATGCCAATGCCCATGTTGGTTTTTTAGAGGTGAGCTTGAAATGTGTTCAAAACTTATTGGAAATAAAAAGACTATAATTTGGAAAGGGGAGGTAGAAGTGACAAGAATTTTGTATTATTTCAAGGTGACAATTAGAATGTTCAAAATTCCTATGAAAATACAATTTACATCATGAGTCATCATGATTAAAAAAACCCTTGAATATCAAGATGCAATATTTGTTTGTTATGGGCAATAATAAGCTTTGCATTTGTCCTCCAAAGTGTTGGTGTGCCAAACTTGTGTTTTTACAACCCAAGCCAAATTGCATATACATTACTTTATGTTGTGAAGCAATGTGTGTTTGAAACCAAACTTAAGGTTATATTGATTATTATTGGATGCACTCATTTTTTCTTTCACCTTATGCATTACCTTAAAGTTGACATGACTAGGATTTAAGCTTTCAAATCAATTTGCTAATTTGTGGTGACTTTTATTTAAAATTGCAAGAATTCAAACTAAAGTTGATGGTTCAAGCTGTGGGTACATTGATGTTGTTTTTAACATTTCTTGTGCATTGCAATTAGGCTAAAACACACAATATGTTAGTGATCATGTTCAACTTTCATTTTAAAAACATGCATCATCACCAAACATAGTTCTAGCAACTATCTATGTGATCAATAGAGATTGAAAACCCCTTGATTTGGCAGTCACAACATGGGGTGCAATTTCTACATGTGTCCTTGGCTTGTCAAATGCTTGGCATTGTAGGTTCACAATTTGAAATAATTTTTTTGGTCATTAATGTTGGTGTCATCATTAATCTTTAGTAGTTTAGGTTGGGGATTAAAAATTTGGATCACCTCATCTTGGTATCAAAAATTGACTTGACAATGTTAATATTGAATGTGATGGAGTCTTTAATCTTAAAAGTATAAGTGGTTTTTTGGCATCTAAAGCAATTATGATTGAAGAAAAATTCGCAAGCCATTGGCATCCTCCAAGTCAAGCTCATTGGTAATCATTAACAAGAGTTTCACATGCACATCATTGCGTTTGAACCCATGACCTTTTTGAGGTCCTAGGGTCCCAAAATGGGCTATACTAGTGAGCCATCACCCTTAGGCATGAATGTCTCTAAGCTTGTTGGTGGTGTATTGTGCCCTAAAACTTTTCTTTTGACAAAGTACAATTGCAAAGGTGATTATGCATCTAGCAATTCAACTACAACATCTTGAGGATAAGGTTTCTTCTTGTGGCAAATTTTTGCATTGTGGTGACAAAAAGCAAGGGTCATCATGCATGCAACTTGGACAAAGGTTGAAAAAATGTTCCCAAAAAGCCATACTTTGAAGAAAAAATGTTTGAATTTTTCATACTTAGAATATGTGTTCCAATAGGTCTCCAAACTAAGATAGGAACATTAATTTTTTCCTTTGTTCCTCTTTTACATACAGCCAAAATTGGCTAAGTCTTCTTGTGTACATTTGCTATATCACCCACCTCACAAAATTGAAGAAAAAAAAACACCTTGATTGAAGGGTGATGCAAGACAACCTTTGAGATTGTAGATTATTGCCTTTCTTACTTTTTGTTTTGGTCACAATTGCACTTGTTCATTGCTTTGAGATTAGAGCAAAGTGTGACAAAACATACCTGTGGTTTGTGTAATTGTTCCAAGTTATTCAATTTGTTGTCTCCTTTCTAAAGCTTTGGGATAGTTTGTGTGCAGAATAGGAAAATTAGATCAAAGACTCCATGTCCGTATGAATAAAATAAGCTTTAAAAAAATGATAACCCTCAATCTGAACCATACTGCATTCTCTTGCAAAAACCCTAAACCCTATATACATGATAACTGCCATGTTGGGCAAAGAAATATGAACCTTACAAAGAGTTTTGGCATTTCCAAAAATTTCTTTAGGACTTTACCTGGAGGTTTTACCAATAGTTTAAAACATGAGACCTGGAACCATGTTTTCTCTTAAAAGGAGGGACTCACACAACACTGGTTGGACGGGTATTTGATTCTGTTAATAACCATCAGTTCGAGTTTCTAAATGTTTCAGAACTTGAAGAATCACTGGTTGTTTGTATTTCAAACCCCTCAAATGTAACACAGCCTATAACAAACACTAATGAGGATCAAACATCAGAGGTTGGAAGGGAGAGATGGTTGTGAGACCATGAAAGAAAGAGGTTCCACTCTCCAAATTAGCCTTCACATTTGAAGTGCACATCCTGATTTCAAGTCATTGCTGCTAACAATTCAGCCTTTTCTGGCTCAAGTGCAATTCACTCCATTTACAGCAGAACATTTCCCAGAAAACAGTAAAACATATTTGATTACAAGTATTGATCCAGAAGTCTTTTCTTGCAATATTCCATAAAACATCCTGCCTCAGAAGTGCTGATCCTACTACTATGGTTGTCACTACATGACTTTATACAGTGGTCCACTACATACCCCAGCTTCCAAAGACTGGTATCACACAGCTGCACATATTTCCCCAGTTGTCCACTTTGTTTTTTGAGGAGAGCCCAGTAAAAAGTAGGGGTCTCTTCAACTTTTTCTTCATTCGAGAAAGAAGGAAAGGACACTAAAAGCTGAAACCATGGACAACCGCAAAAAAACGGGTTGTCTCTTGTTGCAATCTGTGCCCAATTGCTATGACTAAAACTCTAAACAAATACAAATTCTGACCAAGGGGCAGAGACAGTGGATGCCACCTCCCAGTCCTTTGGTAAGGTGGTAAGCTCCAGCATTCATCTGCTGTACTGGTATGTGACCTGAGAACATGTAAGAGAGAGAGAGCTACATTTGACAAAATTGCAGACAGATTAGTAGATGGTTGGATAAGAGAAAAGGGAGACTGGTAACATCCTATCATGCCCAAAGGTAAGCAGAAGGACCACCTTGCACTGGTTGTGTAAACTAAGGACAAAAAACTGGACAGGTACACTGTAGGTCTAGCTGATGCATCCTCAAGGAATGAGAATACAACGCATGTGCTTAAGGACCATACAATGAAACAAGAGTAGAAAGTTGTCTATCTTTGAAAGATGAAGCCGGATTAAACCGAAGCCCCACAGGTACTGGTAACTGGTAACACAGAAACTCGCCGAATGAGATTTGGATCTGTTCCTGGACACTCCATCTCTATATGGGTCTAGTTTACACTCTTTGGAAATGAACAGTTAGTGAAAAACACGGGGATGTTAATGGGCAGTGCTAGGCTGTTACATCTCCATGACAATACAGGAGACTCCACAGGAAAGGAGAAGGATAACATTAACCACCAAATTTTCACTGGAAAAAATACCTGAGAATTTGGGGAGATCAAAGGATCTGGCAGAGCTGGAATTTCTGACACACAGTAATCAAGCTTCTGCAACTTCAAGTAAAGAGCTACAATTTCAACAGAAACAGGAAACAAAGAAGGAATGGATGAGAAACTGGAAAATACAAACTGGGTAAAGAAACACAGAAAATTATGACAAGTTGGGTATGAAAAATGAAGGATGTCAGAGTGGAATATCTGGACCTTGTAAGCAGTGAGACCATGGAAGTTGAGGCTGGGGTTTGCAAACTTATTCAGCTCTTACAGATATAATATAGAAGTGGGTTTAGGAGAGAATATATAGAAACTTGACAGTGAGAAGGCAGGGTGCATTGAAAGGAGACTGCTCAGCCTGAAGTTGCATAGGAACTCACATAGAGACGAGCAGCAACATCCAAAGGTCGATTATCACCCCCAATTGCATGCAAGGAAACTGGAACACTTGACAATGATCGGAGAGTCAAAGGAAAGACTGTAGGTTCAATGTCTGCGTTGCTTGCCAGCTGATCTGCACCTCCAGAAATTTCTGGTGCAACATCATCTGTGAAAACCTTTCCAGCCAGTCTTTCCTGCACCTCTCGGATTATATCCTCAAAACTCTCCTGCTCAGGGCTGGAGCTTGAACTATCAGTCGGGTTCACAAGCATAGCAATGTCCGCAACTGTCCTCTGTGGCTTTCCATTCCTACTCTGGTTGGCCCGTCTTTGTGAAGTGTTCTTTGAGGAGGAGATATCAAGGACTAGTGTACCTGTTGCTTCAAACCATTCTGCAGTCACCCCTTCAATGTCCTCATAGTATATGCGTCGCTCCATCTGCAGAGAATCACATCCCTAATTAGAGAAGCATTTCCAACAGGTGAAAAACATGAAGAATCCAATATTATGATGACATCAGTACACATTGGATACTCACCCAAATTCCACTACTCTGCTGAAAACAAGCTGTTCAAAATGTTGAAGGAGAGTATAGGACCCAAGTATAGGACTCCCACTTACAGCAAACTTGCAGATGTAAAGAGACATAAACTTTGGGCCCAACGCTAGCACCCGTGCATTAGACAGCAGGCCCTGCAACGCAACATGGGATGCATCATAAGAACCCAACAACAGTGAGAGGTGAGATAAGCCAGAAAACCTCATCTCAATGTCATAGCAAAATTCCCTTTAAGGATCTAGAGCAGACATAAGCATACCTGTTTGTTTTTCTTCAACAGTGTCCAGATGTTGAGCTTAATACTTGCTTCCTTCACACTTCGACTTGCCATTCTCCTCTGATTACACCATGCTGCAAGTGAAATAAGTTCTGAACTCCCATGAAGTTGGTGCTTCATTGTCACTGAAGCAAGCACCCTTTGACTAACTGGCATGCTATTTGCTCCCCTTTCTGATGAGGTTTCAGTAGGCACTCCTAACTTGCTCTTCTCAGCAGCCAGAATTCCTCTGGCTTGGTTACTGTTGGTCAATGGCATGAACATCGCCATGTTGCCTAATGCCTCTTCAGCCTCAAGTGCTGCTGCCAGAGTGCGATGCACAATTATATCTGGGTACCGCTGCATTGGTGAGGTGAAATGAGTGTACAAAGGGATTGCATGACGACAATGAGCCCATTTCTCTTTCTCTTTAAACTCCCTGGAACAAAAGTATTTTGCCGACTGCATTGGCTTTGCAGCATATTGCATCAGAATGCTGTACAAGACTGGATCATGCTTGACACTCTCTTGCATGTTCCTCAGTGAGGTGCTTAATGCCCCTGCTGAACTTGCATCAAGATCAATACCAATCTTACAGCAAAAGTCTTCAAACTCTTTCAGCTTGCGCGGGCTTGGTTTAGGACAGCAACACAACAGTGCATTATCAGGAAATGCATTTGAGATAACATGAGCCACAGTCATGTTGGCTAGGAGCATGAATTCTTTAACAACAAGATTGGAATCCTTGGTATTGTACATTGTACTTTCATAAGGAGTACCGTCCTCCTCAAGTGCAAAAACAAGTTTTGAATGGTCTAGCTCGAGAGCACCACCCTCAAAACGACTGGCTCTCCTCTTTGTTGCAATTCTATGCAGAGCACGTACATCCATTACTAAGTCCATCCACGTGTGACCTCTGTAAATCTGCGGTAGCTCTGTCTCAAAACCTAACATGTCTTCACGGGGCTCAATGCCCTCAAAATCAGGAAAGACCTCATCCATCATAGTTTGCACATGTCCATGTGTGAGTTTTGCACATGAATGGACAACAGTGCGTCCGATCCATTCATTAGTGATGTCACCCACATCATTCATGTCCCACATGACAGAGAAGGCCAATCTATCAACAGCTGGGTTAAGAGAGCAGAGATCTTTACATAAAACACGAGGTAACATAGGCAGCACTTCTTGAACGCAGGAGACGCTTGTCGATCTCATCTGAGCTTCCTGGTCAAGTGCAGTACCAGGATGAACAAAGTACGAAACATCAGCAACATGCATACCAACTCTAACTGCACCATTAGGCAAGGACTCAATGGAGAGTGCATGAGCACAATCTTGTGCTGTTGAGCAAACAACTGAAAAAACACGAAGGTGAAGCAAGTTCTTCCTTCTCTTCATCTCCGAAACAGGCATTTTCCATGGTAATTCTGGAAGGCATGCCAGTGAAGCAGGAGAAAATTTGCCACTACTTATTGCATGCTCAAGTAGTATTGCTCTCTGTTGGGCCTCTAACTCCCCACCTTGACCCAAGCTCTGTGTAACAACTGCAACTGGAAAGTGACTATCTGCCCGCCATCCATCCACTCGAGCAGCCAGAAGCTCATTAGAAACTGTTGAATCACCATCCCACAACCGCTGGCTTATATCATCAGGAAGCTTGGACACCATCATTTTTGGACAACGGTTATCTACTGGTACCAGCATCAGATTCCTCCGTTTTCTGGGAGAGTCATCAACGTTGAAGGCATGACTCCTCCCTGGCCCACACTTGTTTCCAGCACGTGCTGGGAGTTCCAAAAACCCAACTACAGTCTCCCACCGAAATGACTTTTCAAGGATTGCAACAACTTTCCCAGCGGGTCTTTTGCCAGGCAGCGACATAACAAGTGACACAACATTTGCAAGGGCTGTCGCAACTTTACCATTTGTGTCAGCATTGTTGCTGCATCTTACACCAACATTGTTCTCCGTTTGCTTCAAAGTCAAAACATTTCCAGATCCTCCACTTAGCTGTTGTCCTTCCCCCATCTCTTTTTTGGACTCAAGACCATTTTGTTGAGGATGCCCTATTCCAGGAGCAGATTCATTTGAAGGTCTCCTTGGGCTCTGGAGAATCATCTTGTGAATGGCTTCCGCTTGCCGATCCAGCTGACCTGTGCTGCAAATTGATGCTTTGATTGTCAAACTCTCTTGCCAATAAGGACTGCCACTGACTCCTGGATCCTTCTGTATGTAATTCAAATGGTGAACATCCTTACTCCTCTGTTGCAGCTGTGGGACTGAAGCATTGGCTCCCAGATCTCTAACCGTGTTCTCAGCCTGGTCAGTAGAACTGAGCCCCAATGCATGCTGTTCTTGCATGCCATCAGAACTTGGCACATTGTCCCCAAGTCTGCCTGACAATTGTACAATCTCCTTCTCAGCTTCTGAATGCTTCAGAACAACCTCCCCAAAACCACGAGGCTCATTGCTCATCTGCTTATTATTCCCACCCTTCAGCCGGGGCCATGCAGATGGCTGCTCAAGAAAGACTGCGACAGAATCTCCTTCCATCTGTGCACGCATAACCCAAGGTCACTAACCAGGAAAAATACTTATGCCAGCAATCTTCATGGACGAAGACATCTGTGCAGTAGACAGGCACAGTAAGTAACAACACAAGAACTGGTACAAGCATGAAACATTAAGGGCAAAGTGCTCGATCATTTTCAGGGACTTATATCAATGAGATTATCAGAGGACCTCTTTGTCAATAACACTCAAATTTGGTAAAAATGCTGGACCAGGCAACAAGTTGAAATGCTCATATAGCACAAACACACATTTTAGCCCAAACTTGTTGGAGGCACTATGTGAGCTCATACAAAAATACTTTGCAATGGAGGCAGAAACTTCAGACATACTATCTTGCTGATAATTCTAGTGAACTGAACAAACTTACTGCTCGATTTTGAGCAGCAGATCCATCAATAAGTATGTCACGGGGTATCCCATCAATGGTAACATATGCCTGCACAAACAGAAGATCATCAGGTAACCAATTCAAGCAGCAAAAGTTGTGCAACAGATGTGTCCTGCAATTTAAGCTCCACTCAAAAGGGGGGAAAACAAGATTCTTGGAACATACTGGAGCCATGGGCAGACCTGACAGTAAGAGCAATACCAAGTCTTCCGGAGACTAGATACCAGACATCTCAAATTACCTCATTTCGATTATGGGAATTCACTCGAAGAGTTGCACCAAAGATACGTCCTTCCTGCACACAGGAATTTGAAGATACACTAACACTCAGTCCATATTTTGAAAGCACCATGATTGACTCCACAACCCTTTAAAAGAATTGTGATATTTTACAGTTATAACAACTAGATCACATAAACAACCAAACTGATTTGCAGCTGGGCCAACAATCTATGGGAAATGTGGCATACTTCCATAGCCCTGTTGACCACTTCAGGGCTCCAATGCTCCGGATACAATTTTGCTGGTGATGTAGAATGAACAGATGTACTACCAGGCTGATTACCATCTGTTCCCGATCTTCGAGGAGACGAATAAGATGATCCTAGCAAGCATGAGCGTGACCCATTTGGGCTCCCCAGGAGTTCTTCATTGCTGTTATATCCCGAACTGACAACACTGGAGGGTGGAGTTTCTGATGTTCCCTGAACAGATGACACAGAAACAAGGTTCCAGTGACTTCGACTTTCAACAGTGCATGCAAAATTCACAGGTGGTGACCCAGGCAGGCCTGACAGAGGTACCTTTTTCAGTCCTTTCTCAGAAGGATGTTGTCTGGGTCCCATAGTTGGCATACCATGCCTTCTCAAAATCATGCTATCATTGGTCCCCTTTGTTGTCTTGCTTGCTGGCTTAACTTTTGTTTTTGGTACTCCTATAGCAGGCAGTTGCCTTGCCAAACACTTCACAGCTGGATCATCTTCTGATGTGAGCGTCATTGGTGAATCCACAGAAAGAGAAGGATTTGGCAAGCAACCATTGTCTAAATCAATGTGTGGGCTAACAGACAAGTCAACACTGCCATATTTTTGTGTTGATGCCCTAGAGCTTGTATCCAATGAATTCGAAGTTAATCCTGATAAGAAGCCTGGCATCAAAGTGGCTACAGGAGCTGCAGGTTCTATGGGATCAACATACCCATTACCAGAAAAATCATCATGGTCAGGGACCCCTAGAGAATTCAATGACTCTCTTCTGCTTCCATTGAATAATCTTGGAGACATACTTGACATCAGAGTCCCTAGAGTAGTAGTAGTAGTAGCATTCATCTTTACACTATTGATATCAGAATCAGAAAGAAATCCTGGAGATGGAGGAGGGAGATTCATCAGCTGTACATAATTACTGTCATTTGCAAAAGGACTCTGTGGAGAAACAGATGCCTGAGACGATGATGTGGCAAGCAAACCAGCAGGAAAATCATAGGCATACTTTTTTGTAAAAGATGGGTTGGGAATAGAACTAGGACTGGGGCTTGACAAAAGGGATGCATAGTTATTAGTGCTTTGCACCAGTAGTTCCTCCTTGTCCACTTGCTCTGCTTGTGATTTATTGACTCCTACCTTCATCATGTTATCTGCTACAAAAAAATCACACAAGCAGATAGACAAACTAAGTTAACAAGCAGCAGTTGAAAGTAGGTATTGTCTCAAAAAACTCTCTCAAATAAATTCCTTCAGAGGCCTACTTCATACCCAAAGTAGTTGCAGCAACAATCACTCACCTCTTTGCATGCATGCACACATGCATGTTCTACCCCTTACTGTTTCTTTGTTGATTTTGATAGTCTTAGTCTGCAAATTGAACCAGATATAACTCTTTGATGATTCATTTGTTCAGACAACATGATGCAATGCATGCATGCAGCAATAGATCATGATGCAGCTTCTTCATGATCCATATGCTGCTCCTAAAGCACATGATTTTTCTTCTGCTGATGATCTTCAGACGGGTACCAAGCTCAAGCAAAAGCTTCATTTTGATGAAATCCACATTCCTTACCACTTTGAGAGTGTCCTTCATTACAAACAGCCATTACCTTGGGGGGGATATGGATCTTGCCAATCAAGACGAGAAGTGTGGTGAGAAAAACCATGCAAGCATGAGAGAGGGAGGGGAGGAGAGGAGGATACGAACCATTTGGATAGGGAGGAGAAATGGCGTGCGCATCAGGCGAAGATCCGTAACCATCGGAGGATTGTCGAGTTTTGCGACTGGGTCGTTTGCGTCCCTTGGAAACGCGTTCTTGATATCCACCAGAATTGATTGCAGGAGACGAGGGGGAGGCGACGTCTGGCGAATGCTGCTGCTGCTGCAGCGGCGGAAGCCCGTATCCTCCTCCTCCTCCTCCTCCTCCTCCACCACCTCCCACAACCACCTCCTCCCTCCTCTCCATATACTTCTCATAGCTTGAAACAATTACCGGCGATGACACTGACCTATACAAGCTCGTCGTCCTCTGATTCTGCTGCAGCAGCTCCTCCTCCTTCCTTCTATTTCCTCCTGGTTTCATTCTCCTCCCCTCCTCCTCCTTTCTCACAAATCCTCAACAACGATTTCCCCCTTCCCTCCACCGCCTATGTTGTTCACTCTCCCCTTTCTTTCTAGCACAATCCACCGCTTCCCCTTGCACCCCCTCGTCCCCCTACCACCACCACCACCACCCCGTCTTCTCCACACCCTCCTTCTCTACAACATTTCAACAACCTCTCAACTCCATCGACACTCCTCCTCCTCTTCCTCCTCCTTCTCCTCTCCTCAACCAAAACAATAGCAGCCAGCCTCTCTCCCAACACTCCACTACATCCATCCATACCCCCAACAACAACTCCCCAACAAGCCTGTTCCTTCCTTCTTCCCGTCCACTCCACTCCACTCCACTCCACTTCCTCCCTCACGACTACTGAGAGCCACGACTCCTCCCTTCTATCTTCACAGGCCCACCAAAACCAGGAGACAAAAAAAAACCCAGAATTCCCATTCCCAAATAAATTATTCAAACCACGTCCCCTCTCCTTCTCCTCCAATTCTCCACCCAACAAACTCTCTCTCTCGGTCTGGTTTCTCTGTCACCGCAGCAGCAACCGTCCTGTTTCAGACGATCACCACATGCGATCCAATCCTCCAACGCTTCCGCCTCCCCATGAATCCTGTGAAGTCGTGACTCTCTGTTCTCTTCTTGTTTTGCTGCCACCCCGTCGTCGTGCTCCTCCCGTTCTCTTCCCCTTCTCCTCCCTCTCTCTCCCTCCTGCCCGTCCCCTTCCTTCCTTCTCCTTCCCTTCTTCCTCCCACAGCTGCTGCTACTCCGTTCCCGTTTGGCCTGCTAGTGTCTGTTTCTTGCCTTGCGTTCGGAGGGGCAACGCAACGCAACGAGAAAAGGCCAGGGCCCCTGTGCTTTATTCAAAACGCCCCCGAAAACGTTCCCCACATTTCGTACACGTTCCCCTCGTTTTTAACCGTCTCCCTTCACTTGGCTTCCCCGGGTCCTCGGTGCGTCACTAGGTACGTAACCAACGGTCGGTTCCCCCCCCTCCACCCGCCCCCCGGGCCACACCACTACCAAGCCAGGGTTTTTTGGTGCGAAATTTCGCCAAAATTCGAAAAATCAAAACATAATTTTACAACGGAATATTCTGTCGAGTTATTACCGTTTTTTTTGTAAAACAAATCGCCAGATTTCGAAAAGAAATTTTTGAATTTTTCGCCAAATATCGGAAAGAAAAAATGGAATTTTTTATTTCGTTGCATTTGGACTCTGATTTTAGTTTGGTAGCCATTTTATTTAAACTAGTTTTTTTAACTATTTAGACAAGTTCTAAAACCCTGTCGCCATTTAATGCTAAATCCCTTTTGGGATCCTACCAAATGACGCAACATCAGAATATTGACAAAAACATCACATGGATCAGGGCTTTTTTTAAAAATAAATTTAATCTAATTATTTGTTTACGGTGCGAAATTTTTCAGATGCAAAATCAATGGTAGATTGTTTTTCCAGAAAATAGAAAAAAAATCCATATAATATTTAAAATCTCCATAATTCTGTACATGGTTCAAGTAGGTTAGCCAGAAATATATATAAGGATGTTCCAAGTTTTTCTTTCGAATTTTCATAATAACCAATTTCGGCTAAACTGATTTATGCATGATTGCTACCTTGGCCACCTTGCTACCTTGGTTACGTAAAAAATTTGAAATAAATAAATAAATAAATAAAAATTGCCATGGAGGAGCCTACAAATTTCACATTAAATTTTATTATAATCACAAGAATATTACTACTGTATTATAAAAAAATTAAAAATAAAATTAATATTATCATGACAATACATAAGAACCAGTGTATAATCCCACGGAAGAAAAAGCCTTGACAAGTGCCCGAATAAGAGCCCTAAATACAATGTACATAGGTACGGCGGTTGGTAACTACTAGGTAGGCACATGTATATGTAATCCTAACCAACCATGGTTACCTATGGGATGAGAATATGACATAAAAAGTGCTTCCTATCCACACACGCCATTCATTGTGTTTGGTGCGCTAGTGGGTGCGGGTTCACCCTAGCCAATTTTTTGACCAAGTTTACAAGTTCCAACATGGAGATCAATTTACTCACGAAATTTATAGTTGGGGCTTCAGTTCATGACAACATAGTTTGATTTACATGGGCGGGTGATGCACACTTGTTGCATGTGTTTTGTATGTAAATGAAGGAGTGAGCAAGAGCAAGCTCGCAAGCACAAAACCGTAGTAGAAGAAGAAGAAGAAGTTAGTACATCATGTGAAAGCCTGTCTAATACGCCATTTGTACATCAAGAGCAAGTTTTGGCGCACAAGGTAAAAAAGTACACACAACACAACAAAGAAATGGTAAGAAGGATTTGAAAGGATAAAATGGTGGGGTCTTCATTTATAATTTGCACAACATTCTTTGGCCTTCCCCCCAAAGAAAGGAGTACCTCTTCGAGGTTAGTAAAACCACCTATGTGTGGCCCAAACTTTGGAGTGATTGGTTGATGGCTGCCAATTTGAGGGTCCAAAAGCATTTTGATGGAAAAGGAGGGCAGGGGCATATCAAAATAATTATTATTTGAGTTGTTTGCAAATTTGACAACAACCACATGCTAGTCACTCCAAATAATCGCACCCGCTTCTCAATACATCATGGGGCCAATGGCCCCAGAATTTCCATGGATTAAAATATACATATATATATATATATATATATATATGCTATTTGTTTGGGCCAGGGTAAGTACCAGTACCCGCATTGGTACCTTCACACCTTCTTGAGGGGGGTCTTTTAGTGGCCATACCTTACCTTTGAGTGATGTTTAGCACAAAATAATTCAGAAAAGCTCCAGTTGAAAAAAGGGAAAATTCTATTGATATTTGATGAAATTGTTGAAAAATATTTATTCTCCCAGCGATTGGGTTATTATTACAAATACAAAAAAAGGTGTATTTTGTATAATTTCTCCTCATATGTTGAAATTCTGGAAGATTAATTTTGAAACTAGTAATTAACCTCATTTTTTTAAATAAATAAATATTCAATAAAGAAGTGCTCAAGTTGAAATCAATACTAGGTGGTCAATGTGTTTTGGGCCAAAGTATGTTAAACCTGATATAAAGTCACCCATCCTAATACTATTCTAGTAGAAGTGGGCTTAACTTCAAAGTTATTATGACAAAATTTAATTAATTTCTAGAAATGAAAATCACTCTAAGTTCAATAAGTTTTGCTCTATCGATCTAAAAACTACGAAATGACAAACATGCAAACCATCTTGTTAAAGGGTTTCCACCTTTTATTATAGGTTGAAAGTTCAAACTAAAAACTTCCCTTAAAGGATGTAAAAATTTCTCATCTAGATGCATGCACTTCTATGAAACATGTCCATCCATCAACAACCCACAAAGTTCTCCGAATGTAACCCACACATTGGGTCAAGTTTGAGTCAAATTTTATGCCCAAGTCATACATCAATGTGTAATCTCTTCCCAATGTACATTAGTCACCACTCAACACTCGCTAGGATGGTCATGAGTTCAAATAATATGGTCACTAGTTGTCCCTCATGCTATACAGGCATAGTCACTTTTGACTATGAAGTTTATCACAATAGCCGAGGTTCATCTAACAAAAGTTTCCAAGGAAATCCTTTTGCCAAAGAAGTAGTGGTGATGGTGGAAACAAATGGATGACTAACTTGGAATTTTATCTTGTCCAAGGACGGTGACAAATCTTCCAACTCTGAAATGGAATCCAGAAGCATACATAGTGTCTCAAATTGCAATGTCAGGGGGTGGCAAAAGAGAGTCTCAAATCAGCCTTGGTCAGTGAACTCTCTTGACCCTTATAATTTTTGTGTGGGAACCGTTAACCTGGCTTTAACCCTGGTCCTATGGTCTAGTGTTTTTGGGGACTTGTGGATTAGATGATTTTGGTCGGAAGACTACTTCATACTTTGGGCTTCGATCAATTTTCCCTGTATGTAAGTTATATCATGGAAACATGAGCCAATCCATGACTCCCAGCTCCTTGGACCTGTGTTCAAGGAACACAAAAACAAAGGAATGGGTGGGTGAGTGTGCAATCTTCATGCAGGCTGAGAAAACCTAGAGAATGGTGCCTAGGAATGACTCGTTCGCCATGATCCTTTGTCACACTGCATGGAATTGTAAGTAGAAGTAGCCAAGTCCACTAGTCGTTTGTTTGTAGTTAGTTGGTAGCACTCCTCCATCCATCACACCTCCCAATTCGTTTTTGTAGGGTAAAGCACCAGGATGGGTGTGTGCATTCCCAAATTAGGGGCTTAGTCCAGCCTCGCATTTTGGGAATGTCTCCCACCCACTTTGGAGCTTTTAGCCATTGTAAAGTACAACATGAACATATTAACATGAACTTCAATGTACACAAAAGTGATAGTGTAGTTTCGGGGACCTCCCCCAAGCACAATTTCCCTACCAAGATGGCTCTTGAGTTAACACCTAATTTCCATGGAGTGGGAGGAAGATTTCAGGTAATAAACCTAGAATAGGGGCATTTTGGTGTTAATGCAATCTCTAGCATTCATTTGAATGCATCTCCGTTGTAGCATTGTTTGCACCTTGGTTGTTACTAAGGGGGAGGCACCAGGCACTTTTTGCTTAGGCCTTTTGGTCTGGACCTCAAGCTCCATCTTCATATTTTTTTCATTCTTTCACAAGAAAATCCTTTGACAAGGACAGAATTTGAATCCTGGTTATGCCCTCATCTGAGGGCCTTAATGTGTGTAACGAACTGGCAAGGAACCTCATAAGGTAAGGACCCTGCTAAAAGCATAAGATGCTTGCCTCACCCAGCCAAGGTAACCTTACCTTCTTAAGGTGTCCTCCAACTACGCTAAGAAAATAGCCATTTCTTTACAGCTCAGTTGTAGATGAACCTCAACAGTGCTAATATTAGGAGATAATAAAAAAAATAGGCAACTAATCTAACCAACCATGGTTAGCTAGGTAGCTATCTAGGGAAATGGAACTTGACAGAAAACTGTATGCTGACCTCTTATCATCCATCCTTCATGGTCGCACCAAAGGGTGCTGGTTCACTTGTGGCCATTTATGGGTGGTTTGGCCTCTTGGTCTATCACTCCTTATTCCGTGAACCAATGCATTAAACGAATTCATCCCATCCAGCCTAGAGGCCATTTTTTTTTCAATTTTGACGAAGAACCATACCCATCAATTTGTGACCACTCTGGGTTGATTGATACGCTGGTGACGGTGCATTACACCCTCCCTGGGAATCGAGGGCAGCATTATGTCCTGGGAAGCAAGGGTTCGCCTTTGCTTCCCAGAGCAGAGCGTAATGCCCCTGACAGCAACGCCTTCATCTATACGTAAAGCCCTGCTGCTGTTTCTCTATTGTGGCGCCACGGCATGTTATAGTGTGTAATAGTTCCTCCATAAAGGAAAGCTCGTCGTCCCAAATTCACATCCCCATTTGCATTCCTTCCTCCATAAAACTCCCCTCCCCCTCAAGTTACTTCCCAACCCTTTTTTTTCCGATGGCTATATGTATAGAGCCAAAATGCTATATTAAAAATTAAATCATCTATATTTTAAATGATATATTAATATTTAGAACCATACTAAAAATCATATTACGTTAAGCCAAAATGCTATATTAAAATTTAAAATCATGTGGATTTGAGATTTTCAATAAGACAAAATTCAACCAAAATTTAAGAAATTTTGCCAGTTTATATACATGGTTGAAGGAGGTAGTGAAAAATATAGAACAATTTTTTTCAAAAAAAGTATTTTGATATTTATCTTGTAGCCAAATTTGGCTAAACCCTCGTGTGGATCATCTCCACTTTGGCTATAACACAAAATTGCCAAAAACCACACTATTACTTAGGTAGGTACTAGGTACCTACTGGAGTTCACCACCAAAACTATGGTAACGTTTTTTTGGCGTCTTCCCAAGCTTGTACGCCAGAGACCAGGTCGGATGGCGAGCCCCAACGACCCGTGCATGAGCCAGCAGTGAACGGCAGTAAAACCCGGCGAAGCCGGGGGCGAGGCTGGTGGGGGGCGAGGACTGGTGGGGCCGATAGGGAGCGTAAGTAGGTAGGTACGGGCAACGTAGCCCGGGTTCCAAGCCAGGAAACCGGGTCACCCGGTCAGGGGGTAACCGGTAGCGGAACCTAATGAGGCGTCCGTGGTATGAGAATCAGGTTCCCGCGGTTATTCGAAACTGGACCGGTTCCCAATTACAAGGGGACCGAATACCGGGTCAAATCGTGGGGCCCTGGTGTTCCAATTGGTTCTGGACGCCGGGTGGCTGTCGGGTTCAAGGTGGGCCTTCAACCACAAAACACTACTTTAAGTGGGCCCCCGTGCCCACCCCGCCCCTCCGTCTCTCCCTCCCTCCCTCCCTCCCTCCCTCCCTTTTGGCCACTAATGTTTGACGCATCTGGGATACCTGAAATTCGCCTCTGAAATTATTTCAAAGTGCTCCTAATTTCTTTTGTTCTCATTTTTTCACCTCTTTTTTCCTTCTGGCCACTCACTACTCTCCCCGCCCCCCACACCCTTCCTCTCTTTTTGGCCCCTTTTTCCACCAACGCTAGATTCAATCCCATTTAATGTAGGTGCATCTAGATTAATTTGGTACCCAATTTTTCCATTCAATCTCATGTAAGGTAGGTGCCCCTAGATTAATTTGGTAGCAAATTGTTCCATTCAATCCCATGTGATGGAGGTGTCGCTAGATTAATTTGGTAGCTAATTCTTCTATTTAATCTATTTTTAAGGTAGGTCCCTCTAGATTAATTTGCTACTGAATTTTTCCATTCAATCCCATGTTAGGTAGGTGTCCCTAGATTAATTTGGTAGCTAATTCTTCCATTTAATCTCTTTTTAAGGTAGGTCCCTCTAGATTAATTTGCTAGTGAATTTTTCCATTCAATCCCATGTTAGGTAGGTGTCCCTAGATTAATTTGGTAGCTAATTCTTCCATTAAATCTCTTTTTAAGGTAGGTCCCTCTAGATTAATTTGCAAGTGAATTTTTCCATTCAATCCCATGTAAGGTATATGCCTCTAGATTAACTTGGTACCCAATTTTTCCATTCAATCGCATGTAAGGTAGATGCTTCTAGATTAACTCTGGTACCTGAATTTTCCATTCAGTCCCATGTAAAGGTAGATGCCTCTAGATTAATTTGGTACCCAATTTTTCCAGTCAATCCCATTTAAGGTAGGAGCATCTAGATTAATTTGGTACCCAATTTTTCTGTTAAATCCTATTTAAGGTGGATGCAGCTAGATTAATTTGGTACCCATATTTGTGGACCCCTGTGAATTAAAATGGGTGGATATTCCTTGTATAGAATCCTTCTTGTCATGGATTTTTACTACTTACAAGTCACATGCAAGAGCAACAATATCAATGGGTCAAATTTGTGTTGTGTTCACTTAGAGACCCTCATATGTATTTGTATCATGTGACATGCAAGCCTGGCTTTGGAATATTTTTATGAATTTTATCGGATTTTGGAATGCTCAATGTTTAAAATAAAGTTTTGGGAGAAGCAATTTAGTGTGGGAGGAACAAAACAAAAGTGGGGTGATAATCAAAGCTCAGTGATTGTCATGGAGTTTAAGAAAAAGTGTGCTAGTGAAATGAACAGTTCGGTTGATGATTGATGTAGTTGTTAGTGTCATTAAAACCCTAAAAGCCTAAGCGAAGTGAATGAAACTTGCAAGTTAGCCAAAAAATCGAAGATCCCTATTTATGATGAATTTTAGAAGAACAAAATTGGGCAAAACTAAACAAGACAAGGTTAGGGTGAAAATTGAAGTATGGGAAAACCCATTTTTCAACGGCAAATCTTAGTAATGGTTGTTGCACTATCTTGCTTTAGTCCATTCCCACGTTTTATACACTTTGCATTGTTTATTGAAATTGCATCACCCCCCCCCTCCCAACACCCCTCTCTACAACATTTGAATTTTCTCCCCCCCAAAAAAAAAGTCCCCCTTCTTCCTCATTTGAAGAAGCAACAAATAAGCCAAACAAAATAGGAAGTACGTGGGGGCACAATCTGATATGCAAATGTACAAGCTACTACACAATGGCCATTTGCCTCGCCCAAAACCATGATCTAGCAATGACTTGTGTGTCCTTGTACATGCAAAACTTTATTGCAAAAAGCCCTGAGTGGATTAAAAACACATGGGCCAGCAGAAATTCTGAGGAAACTGAACAAGATGGGTGGACTTGGCCAAACCCTAGTTTAAAAACACCCCCCCAAAACACTCATCTTACTGAGCATCAAAGGCAAGCTACTCAAAATAGAAGACAAAATCATACACTGCAAATAATTTCAACCCACACAAATGGTGGACAAGTACATAGAGAATGAATCCCCTTTCTGACAGACTAATTCTGGACTCAGCTCCACATACAAAAATTTTAAGTGCTTTGGATTTTTCCCAAAGAAAAAATTTCAATTGCTCTGGATTTTTCCAATCCATAAAATTGTCATGACAAAATTCCAGAATAACAAAAGAGTCACAGAGAGAGAGAGAGAGAGAGAGAGAACAGGCAGCACACACAGTAAGGGAGTGTTTGGGGACGGTTCTGACAAAAACCTTTTGCTCTGATGAGGCTGCTGCCCTCTTAGATCTGCTTGATATGATTCTTTGAAGGAGTGAGCAACATAAAACAAACGGAAGATATTGGAGAGAAAAACGAATGATACCCATTGTCATCTGACCCTGGCAAAAGCCATCATGATTGAAGGGAGACTGAAAGGGAGGGAGATAGCGGATCCATCCCTCTTGTTGTTGCCCGACAGAGCTTGTTTGTTGTTATGGGGTGTATTTCAATCCCTTCCTCTTGCTCTTGCTGCCGGACAGAGCTCAATGAGGGGTATTTAGTGTCGTCTCACTTTACTCATCATATACTCTCGACAAGTGAAACTGATGATTTTTTTTTTGATCTTTTTACCAGAATTGAACCTATCGAGGTAGACCCCATGTGGCATGGTTTTTTTTAAAGGGAGGCCGGTAGTGTGGAGCATGTCAGGTGTGGTCGGGATTGGCGGCTCAGTTTTTGTAAAGCTCCCGGCAGAAAGAAGAGAGGAAAGGGGAAAAAATAAGATAGCTTGATGGGCCCATCCTCTATAAATGCTACTAGGCTAGTAGGGGGGGGTGCCTCAAGTTACAATAAGTGACCCCCAAAAAAAATAGCCAACTCCATGCAGCAAGGCCAGAGGTTTTGAGAGCAGATCCGAAGAAGAATATTCAAGAGGAGCGTGGGAGTTGGCACTTGGCTGGCAAAGTAGTTCAAAGTTATATTCAAACATTGGGAAAGAAAGACAGACAAACAAACAAACAAACAACAAAAGAGAGCGTAATATTGTGTTAAACAAAATACATGATACATCGCATGCCCGTGTGTTCTAGTAGTACTATTATTGTATTTGTCGTGACAATATCAAAATGCTTTGGAAATGTTTATCATCAAAGACATAGAGAGACGTGCATGTGAGTAATCTGCAGACAAAAAGATATGTTTGTGCAAAGTGTGTGGGTGGAGGAAACCTAGAGTTTCATTCCAATGGGGGGGGTGTTCTTTCTTTCTTTCTTTCTTTTCTTTCTCCAGGAAATTGGAGTTTTCGTGAGTGTGGAGGGATCATGCACTGAATGAATGAAGAGGAAGCGCCACAACCGGTATGTTGACTTAGCGGTATAGTTCTAGTTCCCCTCTTCATAATGAAGGACAACGAATTTGGTTGGTCGGCCGACCGACCAATTCTAACCAACACCAAAACAAAACAATTTTGCACTTTGCAAAACAGTTTGAGTTCTGTTGTTGTTGTTGTTTTGGGTTTATGCATCTCAAATTTGACATTCTTTGAGGTGGTAAATTTACTACTACTGCACCAAAGTTGCTTTGGGGATTTTAAAATATGGCTACATTTTGGGTCTTTTTTTTCAGATCGTTACAAAATGGAACAATTTGTGGCATGTACATTAACCCACTCAAGGCTCTTTCTTTTTGCCCTTTTCCCATACAGGAAACCCCCTACTTGCTTCAAACACTCCAGAGAAGCTCCGACAAGCACAAAGATGGAGTTTTGTTGTGTGTGGGGCTTTAGGGTTTAGGGGGGTTTAGGGTAATCCCAAACCCTGCACATATCTATTCACAACTGCCATCAAAACTCTAAAACAATCTTTTTGTTTAAGCATTCACCAAAATCACTTGGCCCTTAAGAACTCTCTTCTTCGTTGACTCTTGTGAGCCTTTGCCACTAAGCATGATTGACACCAAATAGCACAAGTTAAGATTTTATCAATATAAGAAATGTTTCCTTTCTTCAAACACCATTATTCCCCCTCCTTTCACCGCACCTTATCAAACTATAGGATATTCGTTTCCAGAGTTGTATTGCTTTGGTTACCTTCTAGTTTAGGTTCCACAACGTTAATGCATCCAACATAGAAAATTTAATCATGTAACTTACCAATATATACAAATGAGCCTTAAAATTATGATGTGAAAAAATCCAAAACATATTGTGGAAAATTAATTTATGAAAGGTGGTATAGCATTGGAAATCATGTGTGCTTGGACAATATAAAACTTGTAACAAATGTGATGTTGGATGGTTGTGGTAAGATAGCAACTAAAGTGGTTATGCAAGAAGGTTTTTGTTCATTCAACCACATGTGTAAAAAATATGTCATGATATGCAAAACAAATTAGTTGGGATTTTTTCCCCTTGATTTTTTAGTTGTACAAATTTTGGATTTGGTTAATTTTTTCTTGTTATAAAATAGTCTTGTAAAGGTTTTGTATTATTTTCATTTTTATTTTACTATCATTTGTTTCAAGAAAATCCAAGGTTGGTAGGTTTTATATGTGGAAATTTTACATTGATTGATGATTGCAAGTTTAATCTTTTATGTTGTTTTCTCGTTAGAATTATTTGAAATTTTTATAATGAAATGAGGGTGTTTTATTGCATGTAAGTGCTCTTGACTTTGGATTTGTTTGAAATATGTGCAATTTGTTTTTCTAATTGTTTGAAAGATAATTTTTTGTTAAGTTAACACATGTCAAACAAATAGATTGATTTAATAGTTATTTTTATTATGTTATGTTTTTGTTATGCATGATTTAAGTGTTGTTCTTTTTTATGTGTTATAGCCATAATCTTGAATTTTATCACTAATCATCCATTTTTAATCTATATATAAATTTTATCATTAAATGGTAAAATGTTTTTATCATAATCGTACATTTCATGTGTATGTTGTTTGTGTAGCAAAGTTTTTTATATGTTTTTTTCAGATTTTGATCATTTCAAGGTGGAACCTAATTATTTTGTGTTTCTTTTGGTTAATGTTGAGATCTTGACATTGTTTTGAACATTTATTGTTTGGTCAAATTTGCATAACTAAAATAATCTTTTTTGTTTTTGTTTAGCACAAAGTTTTTAAAATTTTATAATTAAATTCTAAGACTATTCACAACTTGATTATTTTCATCAAAGTTGCATATTTCAAGGTTGAATATCCAAAATAGATTCTTGTGTTTACAACAAATCATTTTTTTTGGTCTTTTTTTCAAAGTATGATAGTGTTTTCAACTTTCATTCTTTTTATTACATTTTGCAAGTATTTTTGTCTATTTAAGTTTTGAATAATTTGTTTTGTCTTTTTGTTTTTCATTTTGTTTGTTTTATGCATGCTAATGGAACTAGTTTTCAATTCTAGAAAGGTTGTCATTGTCATGACCCCAATAACAAGGTTGACCCTTGGCAATGTTGAGTCTATCATATATGGATGCCCAATGAAGGATGTTTAGTGGATTGTTTGAAGGTTAGGATTCAAATCAATATGGTTGTATGACTTATGGGGAGTGGATATAAATATATCCATTGTGACCTAATTGATGATCATGGGTATATGATGATTATTTTAAAGTGTTGGTGCAAACTTTGTGAGTACTTTTCCTTTGTGCTTGAATGTTGGTGCATATTTTAGAATCATGAATTTTGGTGTTATGTCCAAGAATCAATTTCATAGAAAAATTTGGATATTTGTGTTGAAGGTTGGGTCCAAAATAACCATTAAAAACATTGATTATGAAGTCACTCATTTTGTATTTTCTAATGGTGATGATAGTATGGATTCTTAAGCACTTGCATTCTCCCTTAAATTGTAATTGCAATACGTGTAACTGGTCAAGGTTTACAATAATGGCAAACCAACAACAATGCACTTATCAAAAATATTGGTACCATTGTTTATGGTGGACAACAATTGTTAACAATCTATTCTCTATTTTCATATGCTTGTGCTTGAAGTGCAAACCATAAAGAAGTTGGTTGAAGTACAAAGCAAGAAGATAGAAAGGAAAAAAATTTATGTCATTTTTTAAGTAAGATTTTGTAGATACTTATGGTAGAAATTTTGCAAATGATGAATCTAGTTTGGTTTTTTTTGTTTTGAAACAATTTGTTTTGTAGATTTTGCAAATAAGGAATGATCTATGAATGTAGGTTCTTGATTTCAAACTTAAATAAGACTATTGTTGAGTTGTTTTGCAACCATGTTATTTATGTTTTATTACAATTGTATCTTTTAGGTCTAGTTTGATATGTAGATTTTAAAGATACATAATGAAACATCATGGTGATTCAAATCTTGTAAATAAAATATATAATCTCCTCTTTTCAATTTTGAAACAATTTTGTTTGAAAAACATGATAATGATGCAAATTTTGTAGATAATAGACATGGTCTAGTTTTTTTAGTTTTGACATGGTTTTGTTTCAATAATTTGATTATGTAAAAGAGTGTGTTATGTTAAGTATATATATTTTTTGGTTTTTTTTCAATTTTTTGACATTTTTTGCCAACATGATTGTTTTGTGTTTTTGGGTTTTCCATTTAGATTTTGACATTGTTTACAAATGGTTTTGTTTGATGTTGGGTTTAGATGACATAATGATTGATTTTGTTTTGTCAAGGTTTCTACCTGAAGTTTTTGTAAAATTTGTTGATTTTTTTTAATATTATCATTGGTTCAAGTTTCATTATGGTTTTTAAAAATATGTATAGTCTTTGCAAATGGTGTATTTAAATGAAATTGTTGTTGGATGGTTATGTAGGTGTACAATAACATATGATGGTGATTTAGATTGTATGCATGATGGATGGGTTCAACCATGCTTTGTGAACCATCCATCTTTTCATGTGCTTTCTCTGTTGTCTATGGATATATTTTGACAACATTTCCAAACTTGATTGTTTAGGTGACATTTTTACAACTTTTTTTTGTTTGTATAAGTTTGTGTAATTTTTTGGTTTTTCTAGAAACACTTGAAGTTTTGTAGATGTTTAGTTCATACAAAAACAATATTACATGACTTTGTAATGCATATAAAATATTACTATGTTATTTTGTTTTGATATATGTGTGTGTGCATGTTTTTATAATTGATTATTTCGTGGTCATGGTTTATTATAAGTTGTAGGACTATTTTGCTAGTTTTTTTTTGTTGAATGGATTTTGTTTTTGCAAATTTTTTGTTACAAATTCTAGGTCATTCATATTGGGTTGGATTCCATTTTCTACAAGAATTTTGTGGCAAATATTGAATGGTAATCATCAAATGATGAATTTTTGGTGGATAACAAATTGTTGAATTTGGGCATAAAGGGCTTTTATTTGGGATGGGTTTGAATTGATGGTTTTTTCCAAGTTTTGATTATAAATTAGTCATAATTTGCCTATAATTCGTTATGTTTTGGTAATTTTTTATTAATATTTTTGGTGTGTATATTTTTGGTTTTGCTTTTATATTTTACATTGTCACATTAATCTAGCCTTGTGTTTATTCTTTTCTTTTATTTGTAAAAATATTATGAAAACAAAGATGTATTAATGACATGGATAAAATGTGATTTACACCTTCGTACAAATCTTACAATTTGTATTAAGACATTTATGTTTGTGTAAGTCCATTCACAAATGTTTGAGTGAAATCTTTGTAAATAAAGAGAGGAATAAATTTTGTCTACCAAAGGGATTTTAACGACACAAAAAATAAAATAGGAAAATCAATACAAAAGGTCAAAGTGGCCAAACAAGGTTTTTTAAGTTCTAGAAGTCTCAAACAAAGATCCTTACAACCTAAGTTCAACAAGCTTTTCTACTAAATCTATTGAGTAGGCTATGAGAAACACTCACAAACTTTGAATGAAAAAAAACAACCTAGAGGCCCATTTTGCCTTGTTTACTAAAGTTCCTCCTTTATCCTTTCTACTCACTTAGAATTACAATGATAAATCACAAGAATTCAAACAACCATTTGATAAAGCTTTGCTAAAAGGGCAACAACTTGTATAAGAAAATGTCCCTTCATCCCCTATGTCTACAAGCTAGCGACACAAATCTACCAACTATGTTGAAAAAAATCTAATGGGGTGCACCCACATTAATAGGAGCCACAAGATGTCATGTAAACATGTTCTGGAAACATGCGATATTATTTGGAATCAATTTAACGAGGATAGAGTGTTCAAAAGCATTCATTAAACACCGTAAGGACCCATATTATTAGCAAGATTCTTCAAACATGACATATTTTAGAGGAGGTTTTTTAAACAAATATTTACATATTAATATATTACAACATCTTGTTAAACTAAAATTGAATTTTTTCACTTTTAAATTGAAATATTCCTAGAATATTTTTGGAATATTTGAATATAAGTAGTCACTTAAATGGGTGGGTGTGGCTCATGTCAACAGGGAGGCACCCAATGCTAATGTCATGGAAATTTTGAAATCTTATCCTTGGAAGAAAATGACGTTGTCCACCTTGCAATGCCATAAAAAAAAACTTGGAAGTAGCAATGTTAACCAATAAATTGGTTGGTGCCCTCTACCGATCTCCCAAAGTTTCCACAAGGGAACATTGACCTATAACTACTATTATTGACTAAATTAAAAAAAAATTAAAGTTTCAAAAATTGAAAAAAATTGTTGATTAACATCATCTTCCTTCTATTTGGGATTACATCCTTATAATTCTTGTCAAATAACTAATCCAAATGTAAGAAAATCATGAATTCCTTTTGTAATTATTAGCACCTACACTTCTTTATTACCTCTTAAACTACAACAAATACATTTTAAAGAGGTTTTCTGGAAAATATGGTAGGCGTTATAAAGGGAACTATTTTTGCAAGAACTAGTACCACTTTTTGATGATTTAAATAGCTTGAAAAAAAATTGTACCTCACTAAAATGAGATTCCATTTTGGCTTTAAAAGGGTTCAAAAGACTAATAGTAGTGGAATTGTTGGGTTCTCCCTCATTGGATTATAGGAAGGTGAATCATGTAGGTAAATTAACCTTAAAGTTAGGGAACATGATTTGGTAAGCATGGGTGTATAATTATTAGAAATGTTCATATGCATAATAGGGCTCTGTCAACTCCTAAAAATGGTTTGTGATTTTTTTTTTGAGTACTAAAACCCAAACTTGTTCATGTTGCTTAGGTCAAATCTTCTTCTTTTTTAACAATAAAATCTTTGAAAATCACATCATTTCTTTATCCAACAAAGTGTGATGAAAGCATGTTCAGTTGTGTGTGCTAGATTTATTATTAAAACCTTATGTTTTAGATGCCAAAGACTATTGTGCAAAATTAACACTTTTTCAAAGGTAAGGCAAATGTCTTTATCTACATCGACCTTCAATTTATCAAGGTCGATAATGCAACATTTGAACTCATCATCAAACTTCACCTTCACCTTGGTAATGTGTTGATCTATAGTTTGTATTGCAAACTTGGATTCTTGAAGTTTTCTTTTAGTGTCTACCATCTTGGTTTTGGCAATTGTATTGAAGGTGATGGTCCTTTTATGGACCTCAAACTCCTTGGTGAATTATGTTTCTAATTGATAATTGGTTTGCCACATCACTTGCATTTATTCTTAAAATTTATTGGCTTAGTTTTTTGACTTCTTTAAAACCTTGGATTGTTCTTTAACCTCTATCTTAAGTTGAACAATTTTACCTTCATAAAATGTCACATAAGTGGCAATATGATGATTTTTTGTTTCTAGTTGCAACTATAGGTTGTTGCTATGAAAAGAATCAACTTTTGTTTGTAACTTTTGCTAATTTTCGAGCACTTGTTGCTAGACTTTTATAAATCCACCTACAATCTACTAGCCTACTTTTCAACAACTTGCCAAGCTTCAACAACTAGTTCCTAATTGTTTAATAGTGAATCATAATGATTGACTATTTTTCTTACAATCCTACTATGATGGTGAATTTGGTTTGAATAATAAACCAATCCCCCAATGTTAAATAAGAGAGGATTTGGTAGACACTTATCATTTGGGGTTTCTACTAAAGAGACTAGATGTTTTGGAAATTTAAACATTGAAAAAGTAGTAGGCAAAACAAAATAAGCATTTGTTGAAATGCCTATCATTAAGGGAATTCTTTTAGTAGTAACTCTAGGAAGGACCCCAAATTCTTCATGAGGGTTTAGTGAATGTAAACCTATAAACAAATTGACTTGTAAGGAAGTGGCAAGTCAATTAATATAAGGAATGCCAAACTTGAATTAGGCAACCTCATTTTGGTAGGGCATGGAAGTTGAATATGTTGTTTTTCATGTTTTAGACTAAAAGGATCCTTAGTTGATTTATTGGGAAAATTTAGTTGTAATTAATCTAACAAACATATCAAGTACCTCCTTCAAGTTCTATAAATTTGAGTTGGAATGTTTACATACAAGTGGTGAAAAAGGGTCATTGCTAGGATCAAAATCATCAATAGGATTGGGCTCCTTGTTGAAGTTGTTGAACATTAAAAAACCCTCTATTTCCAAACCCTCTTCCTCATAATATTAATTGCTTTCGAAAGCTTCTTCCTTGATTTCATGCTTAGAAATTACTACATTTCGAATAATCTTTTTCCCAAGTTGAAAGTTTGGGACATTTCTTGTCAATATTTTAACTACCAATTTTGTTTGAAACCTCCATTTTCAAGTCGATAATGGTTCCCATATTGTTTAATGGGTCTTCAATAATTAGAAATTTGACATTGAAATATCATGTCAACTATTTGAATATGTCTTGACTTAATTCTTTTGAACAACCTATTGTGGATTTTCTTCAAAACATTTACAAGATCATGCAAAAGAATAAAAGACTAGTTAATTGACTTGCCCTTTAACACCTAGCAAATCTACCTTCCCATGTGCATTTTTTTGATATTTACAACATAAAATTATTGTGCCCATTTGATATCTTTAATGTCCACCCAACTCTTCCAAATTTTCATTTTTTTAACAATAATGGTGCTACCAATCTCTTATTATCTTATTTTCTTTTCCTTGTTTGTTATCTATAAGTCTTTTTTAGCTCACTCAAAGCTCCACTCATTTTTTTCGTATGATTGAAGGTGTTCTATCAATATGTTTTCGTATGTATTCCTATACAATCTTTCAACATCTTTTCAAGAGTTCATCCTTTCTTTTTCAAAAGCTCACAATGTTCTATAGTTAACAAGAATGCAAAAAAATGTTGAATAATATGAATAAGAAAAAAATCTTCCTTATTTATCTCACTCCAAGTAATCATTTCAAGGACGTAGCAATGCTTATGTGTAATTCAAACACAATGATCTTTGGATACCAAAACAATGTCTTTGGATATTGTGTTCATTAATGATTATGCCTTCTTGTGGCGCTCCATCATTTTGTAAACATGTGCATGGAGTACCATTATTTTCCCATATCCACCTTTCATAAAAATACTTCCATTGAGAAGTAATTGGCCATCATAATTGTGGCTAAAATACCATCAACACTCTATATGGATTTTTTTTCAATATTCTTGATACATTGCTCGATTTGCTTCAATAATATTTTCTTGATCCTAACAAAATTTTAGTAGCAAGTTTCTTTCAATAGCTTAGTTATCAAGTCCTTTAGATTTGCAAAAAATGTTTTTTAAGGTATTGTCTTTTAGTTTCCATCTATTTTACTACTCTAACTAGTTGAAAGGGTGTATGGCCAATATTCACTTTGAATGTTGTTCAATAGGCATACAAAATAATATGCAAATGTTCAATGTTCATGTTAGTCATTTTTTCATTAACCAACTTTGTCATCAAAGCTCCAAGGATTAATTTGTTATTTCGTTATAATTGTCCATTGCCTTGTGGATAGTAGGTGGTGGAGTTAGTGTGTCAAAAAACCAAATGAATAATTAGAATTTGGATGACTTCATTGATGAAACTAAACTGCCTAGTCATTTAGCAATGTGAAAAGCCACCCAAATTTAATGAATATAAAATCATAATTGAATTTTGTTGCAATTGTTATCATGTTGGTCTTTAAAGTTTTTGCTTTGATCCATTTGGTAGCATACTCAATAACTACCAAGATGTATTTGTTTTTCATATCCTTCTTGACAAGCTTAATGAAAGGTTTTGTAGGGAGCATATTATATACCAATTTGACTACACTTGATGTAAAGAGATTTCTAGTTTTTTGATAAGCATCACAACTTTGACAATAACTTTGAGTTTCTTTGTAAAGAGAAAGCCACCAATATTTCGCATCCAAATTTTTCAATAGCTAATGCCTATTGAAAAATCTCCTCCTCCCATTCCCTTATGAATTTCTTATAATATTTCTTGAATCTACTCTAGTTGTAAACATCTTTTCAAAAATTTATCATGCCCCATTGGGAGAATTGTCCTTTTATTAAGGTAAAGGGTAAGGCCTTTAAAACCAAGTTATTCTAATGTTTAGTAATAAAGTGTGTAAGAAATTTTCCAAAATACAAGTAATCATGCACCCGTGCAACTAAATTGGCAACAAAGTAAAAAAATGTCATGTTAGTGGTTTAGTCTAACACTCTCATGTCTTCAGTAAAGTTTAGTAATCAAGAAAGAACGTCAGCTACCAAATGAGATCACCCATGTTTGTAAATTATTGAAAATTTGTATTCCAAAATCAACAGTAATTAACAAACCATTCATCCTAAGAGTTGTGGCTTGTGAATCAAATAGACCAATGCCATGTGATCCACATAAAAAACAAATTTTTTGCCCACAAAATAATGTCAAAATTTGTGTAGAAAGTATACCATCACCAATGCTTCTAATTCAATAGCGATGGAATTTCATTCAACATTATTCAAAAGTCTGCAGAATGATTGGTTAATCACATTTATCGGCATGATATTCTAAACCAACATTGTTCCCATGCAAGATTGGAGACTTTGGTATGCCCATGAAATTTTAAATCCCAATGAATTGCAATCATGATTGGTGCATGCACGTATTGAACCTTAATTATTTCCCAAGCTTTATGGCATTCAATAGTCCACTCAAAGGCTTTAGATTTGCATGTTAATTTTGTGATTGGTGCCATGATAAACTCAAAAATCTTGATGAAACATTAATATAATTGTTTCATCCTATTGGATACTTTGATGTCTTTAAGATTTCTTGATGGTGGCATTTCCATTAAATCTTATTTCATAACAATGTTATAGTTGGGATTCATTTGGTATCTAACCTAATGAACTAGGGGAATTGAAATATCCAGCTCAATTTAGTGTTGAGCAATATGAAATGGGATCCCCTTGGGATCCTAATAGTTCCATGAAAACACTTATATTCCCTTCAAAATTGTTTAACATTTTATAGCTAATACATGTTGAATCCAATTTATTGTTGATTTTGACAATTTATGGGGTTTTTAACATCCTTATATTCAAATTTTGAACTCATTCATCATTAAGTATTGTCCATTGGGATATTTGTAAATCTTGTATTTGAATTTTCTTTAAAGTTGCATTTATTAAAGTGGATATTTAGGTATGTTGAAACTATTCTTTGAGCTCAATAATACCCAAAAGAAAATAATTAGGTGTAGAATCTAAGGGCAAACTTATTGTTCCAACAAAGAACAAATATGGTTTTGCAACAAACAAAATGTTTTCCTCTTCATCAATAACTCCATTGATGAAATCATATATAGCATAACAACATTTTGGGTTTCCTTGTGGTTTTATTCAATTTGTCAATGACAACAATGGTTATGATTATGCCATTACTTTCAATAATAATGAAATTGGTCCCCCAATCATGGGAAACTTTGATATCTTTCAACCAAGGTTTGCTTAACAACATGGCATAACTCGATAATAACATTTGTAACATTATTCTTCATGATTATAAAAATAACTACATAAGGAATTCCACGGATGTGAATCTTTAGGTTACTAAGTAATCCCAAAAGTTTAACCATTATTTAGTCTACCATTTTGAGGTTGTATGGCATGTCGGTTTGAGATTTGGGAACCTTAACATTTTCCTTAATTGCTTCATAATGATGTTAACCTTAGAACCTCATCTACTATAACAATTTCTATGAGGTTTTCTTGTATTTGAACTTGTATGATTGCCATGTGAGGTTCCATAGCTATTAAAACTCTTGTGGCATTAACTACATGAAATTCAAAAATTTGTATGGGAGAAAATTTAGAAAGAACACATTTTTTTAGGTCTTGAGCAACATTGAAAAGCTTCCTAAAGTAAAAATGAACTTGTTATCCAAAAACTAACAATTTATTAAATTAACATGGCATGTTTAATTATAATTTAGGTAGTGATTAGTTCACTATTTTATGAACTATTGAAATTATATACTAGGTTGTGATTTTATTGAAGTTGAATATAAAAGGATTGTGTTTTAGATTGACATAGGTTCAAATAAAAATTGAAGTTGCTTTTCTTCAACCCAATATTCAATAATTGATTTGGTCTTTAAGGGCTCCTTATCCTTGAATGCCATGTTTTTAGGGACCTTGCTTTCATTATCGATTGCCAATACTATGTTTACCAAAGCTTCACCTTGATTTGCTTTAATGTTTCCTACCAAATTAACTTTTTGTCCTTGAACATTGCTTAAGTTGTTACCTTCTGTGGACAATCCTAGATCTTATGTTTGGTTTGTCACAAATGTAATGTCAATGGGTTAGAAAAAATTCTAGCTTACCACAATTTCAATTTCATCCTTTGAGGTTTGATTGGCATTTTATTGTACTGAAACTTCATTTATCAAAGGTGATTTCTTCTCCTTTGGTTTGTTGTTTGGAATGTCTATATTCCAATGGCATTTTTCTTCAAATGCCTTGGTTTCTTATAATGTCCACATACCACATTAATATTCCTACTTTTTGTAGGTTGGTCAACTTTTTGTGGGGTTGGTGGCTCCATCAATTTTTGGTAATTATGTGCATCTTCAATGCTTTCTTCACAAATGATAGTTATTTCCTTGTCTTGTAGAAGTTGGGTATCTTGCTTCATTCTATGTTAGCAACTTGAAGGTAACAATCTTGTTCAAAAGGTCATCAATAGACTATTATCTTTTTAAAGTTGCTTTAAGTTGAAGACAATTTGTTCATTTTAGAATTCATTCATAATATATTACAACCTTTTTATCAACTTTTTACTTGATGACACGAATCACCATGTATGTTTTTTCTTTTGTATGAACCTTTTGGTACCATTTGCAAAAAACAACTTACAATTTATCAAAGGCACAATTTGCATGACTCTACATAAATTTTCTACCCATTTTGAAATTGTGTTGTGAAAAGTAAATCATAATAGGTTGAAGATGTTTGCATTACTTTATTTGCCATTTGTGGTAATCACCTTTTTGAATATTCAAATTTGCGCTTCTAGCTTAAGTCCAAATACATATATTGAATATGCATTTTTTTATCATGGAGGTGCTAATAGAGTTGGTGCTGAAACTATTACCGAAGTTGGAAACAGATACCAAGGAGGGTGTTAGGGAAATCCTCCTCCGAAGGGTCCATTAAGTCCGCTTAATGGCCCTCACCTTGGGGGTCCATTTGGTGGCCCACCACTAGGGGGCCCATTTGGTGGTGTAGCCCCAAATTGACTACTTAATGTTCTACTAGGGGTTGCCAAACTCCGTTTAATACCCCTCCATGTGGCTTTTGATATACCACCTCCTCCCCTTGGAGGACCACCATTGCATCTTGCAAGGCCACTTCCTTTGCCATTGGGAAGCCTACCTTTTCCCCATGGAAGGCCACTTTCACTTTTCAATTAAGACACCATTGAAAATGTATTTAGTACTTGTCACATGGGTCCCATACTTTTTGAAGGCCAATAGTGATATGGTGCTCCTCTAAAGTAGGGGACAAATCCAACAAATGGAAAACCACTAGAGGTATTGATAATTACCAAAATTGAAAAAATTCATTTTATTGAAACATATGCAATTTCAATGACTAACCAATTATCAAAAACATCTTTGATTACTAAAGTTGTGGGTGGTTCTAGGTTCTATTATGAAAGTAGCTACCATAATACTTAATATAATCATGGTTGGAATTTTTATTGAAATAGTTATGTTTTGGGTTTGAAGTGGTATTCTAAACACAAATGGTTGGGAAATTAATAGAAATAAACATGAAGCCATAGCCATGTGAATCTAACCACAATCATTATCACAAAAACACGTTTTTAAATTGGATTTTCATGTTAAAAGGGAGACAAGTTATTGCATGAGCCTAAAGCTTGAACCTAGAGCTTGGAGTAGGAACTTGGGATAATAAAATGCCTTTTCCCTAATACACGTGCAAATAAAACCCAAAAAGTTAACCACAAAATGAAATTATAAAAATAAACTTAAAAGCAAACATGAGGATGAATATAAACATTCATTTTCATTATGGATGAATGTTTTATTTTATCATTGAGTTCTTATTGATGAAAGTTTTTTTTCCCCTTAATTTTAATTAACTAGAACACAATTTAATTATACATTATATAACATTTGTTGAATAATATAATATAAATTCCATTATAAATGTATTTGATGACTATGGTTTAAAGTTCCATTTTTTTCAATATGTTTTAAATATATTACTATTATCATGCTAACATCCATCCCATGGCCATTATTTTTTTAAAAAAAAACATAAAGTTCTTTTCTCTTTTTTTCGGGGGCAAACTAACCTAGTGCCATTGACAACATTGTGTTTTTTTCTTCTCCAAAGGTGCCACAACTTCCTTCAAACAGATTTATAAATGTCATGGATGACAATGGGGAATTTGTTTTTCATTCTTTTTCAAAGGTGCCACAATTTTCATCAAATCTAAGTAGTGTTGTTGATAATGAGGGGTTTTGAATGTTTTAAATATTTAAAAACTACCTATTGTCATTTATGACAATGAATTTTTGAAATAAATTAAAATTCAATTTTAAGCACCTTAATTAGCTTTTTCAAACAACCTACGATCATAAATGACAATGGGGCTGTTTTTAATTTTTTATTTTCAAAGCACCCTAATTTTTCACAAAGTACATATATAATGTTGTTGACAACAATGGGGAAGGGGGGTAACACTCATCCCATGACAATATTGTTTTAATTGCTTTACATTGTTGACAAAAATGATTTTTTAAACAAATTTTTATAAATTATTTTGGTCCCATCATCATAATTTCCCCCATAGTCACATTATCCAGCATTATTAAATGACATTTAGGTTTGAAATATTAATACTTGGACAACAAATGAAGATGGATATAAATAATTTTCAATCATGAAATTCATCCATCCAATTATTTATTTATTTAATCCAAATCATAATGAAATTCATCCATATGAAATAATTCATCTATTGACACATTCATCCATTTAGGTGGATTAAAATCACATTAAGCTTTAAGCTATAAGCTCAAAGCTTCAAACTCAAGTTTTACACTCATGCACAAGCCATTTTCACTAAAAGGTACCCAAAATGATAAGCATTAGAAATACCATCCTATTAATATAGACAAGTTGATTTGGACCCATTGTTGTGATTAGAGTGGTGTCACAAATAATGAACTATACATGAAGTTTCTAGAAGTTTTTAAAAGTTTCCAAAAAGATCCTTGAAGAATATGCTTGGAAGTTTATAGGATTTTCCAAAAAGATCCATATGAAGGATATTCTCAAGAGTTTCTAAAAGATGTAGGATTAGCAAAACTTATTTTTAAAAATTCTATAAAAAAATTGATAGAAAATTTTAAAAGATGTAATTTTTAAAAAAATGGTTGGCTGAAGTTTCTAGAAAATGTGGTTGGTAGAAGTTTCTAAAATGTTATTTAATATAAACTTATTGAAGGTTTAGTTGATAGAACTTTTCCATAAAATTGATGATCTTCTAAAAGGTTTCTTTGGATAATAAAAAAAAGTCTAGAAGGCACCACTTTTCAATATTGCTAACACAAGTTATGGCCTTTAATTTGTACACCTAATTCATTTATGCCTAACTTGCATCATGTTTTATTCGAGCAATAAAACCATTTAGTTATTGTTCATGTTGCCAAGTTTTTTTTATTTGTTAAATCTTTTAATTTTTTTCCAAGTTATGTATTTGTTTTATTCTTAATAGATGGTTTTTTTATTAAAAAAAAGATTATTTCATTGGTCATTTTGACTAATAGATAATGGACCATTTGATTGGTTGGATTTCTATTTAAATTTAAATAATTTTTTTGGATTATTATTTAAATTATATTTTTAAAGTAGGTAGATAGTAAATAGGTTTAAGTGGGTGGCAAACACATCCTTGGGTGGTACCACTAAAAACATCACACCCCAAAATTTAGTGACTTACCCAACTTCAAAACAACATAAAATTCATTTAAAAAAAGATTTTAATTTCAAATTTGATATCAAAAGATTATCGAACTCATATAGAGTGTGAAATTTCAATTTGATTTCCAAAGAAAATAATTTAATATTCCAAATGAATGGTTAAGGAAAAAGTTATAGGAAAATAACACTTAGGGTTCTTTTGTTTATGAACATAAAAGGAACATGTTTTTTTATTTTTTTAATACTTTTAATTTATAGGTAGGCCTTAAATATTCTTCTTTTCATTTCTTTAACATATAGTGGATGAAATAGCCATAAAGTTTTGAACAATTTTCAAAGGTTAGGACTAGGAGGTCTTGAAAAGCCATTACATTCATGTTCATAAATTTGTATTAATTTTCATTTTTTTGTTTCAATCAACAATTTGGGCCATACCCTAGTTGTTTTACTACGAAATGTGGGTGTAGTTCATTAGTCCCCGTTCACTAGACTAATGAATTCATTACATCCCCACTAGGTCTTGTACTTTGGGACCAGTGAATTCATTTAAAATCCAATGAAAAGGTAAAAGCAAATTACAGTGGACATTTTTGGAAGTCATAGTGACAGTTTTTTTGGGTGAGTCAATATTGTTGCATTGTATTCAAATCTATTTGAGAAACTTGGCAAAAATGAAATGAAAAATTGAAACTTACATTTTAATCTTTCAAACCCCCAAAATATTACCTAAAGGATAAATTTTCAATCAAAAGTGGACTTTACAAAAGATGGAACATCCAATGTCACATTCCAAACTACCTTAGAAAAATTATCATTATAGATTTTTTTCTTCAAGTGGAGTTGGAAACTAAACCTACAACTTTTTACCACCACACATTGAAGTACCATAACACTTAAGATGAAAAAATAAAGCAAGAAAAATTCTTTCAAAATTCTTAAGATTTAAAATGAAAACTTCAAATTCATAAAATCCATTTCAATATCTAAATTGATTTTTTTAAGACCCATATTTTTAAAGGTTTTTTTTAAATGTTTAAACTAGGTGGTATGAACTTGGAAATGGAAAAAAATGTGAACTTCAACATCATTTAAATGGATTTTTTGAAAAATCTTGGATTTGGACTTTTAAAATGGACTTTCAACTACCCATTTTGGTCTAATGTAGTGCACTTTTACCTGAAATCATTTAGCACATGGGGATACCTTTTGTTGTAGTGTAGTGACTATAGTTGATAAACCAAAAATAAAATTACGATGGTGCAACTTGACACTTAATGATAAAAGGTCAAAAATTTCAAGAACATAGGTTAAGAACATTCCAAAAATATGAACATGACATCAATATGCATCCAAGTTCACTATGTGTTTCATTAGATTTTGAATGAGATTGAACACATTTACCATGGTGAAAGTGGCCAACCCTTTAATAAATAGGGACCAGTAACTACATATAAATGAATTCATTAATAACTAATTAAATTCACCAAGAGTTAATCAAATTCATTATTAGTTAATTATAAACCTAGGCTAAACACTTCAAAACCTTCACTGGTCAACATAGGCTAAGCTAGGAACCTAGCCCACCAACCTTGGGTGCAAATGTGAAGGTTTGAATCATTCACCTTTTTTCTTTCCATGTTTAAAGAACAAATCTTTAACCATGTAACCATTATTTAAATGAATGATATTTTTTCGTCATCACATATTATTATGCACATTCTTTTTTACCCTAGGTTATTTTGGCAATTATTGATTTTTTTGGTTATTTTACCATAGGTTATTTTAGGCTATACTATCATAGGTTATTGTTGGTTATTCTACATTATTTTACCATTAACTATTCACTACTACAAAATGTGGGTGAAATTCACTAGTCCTTATTACTAGATTAATGAATTCACTGTTTCCCCATTAGGTCCCATTCATTACAACAAGTCAATTCACTCAAAATCCAGTGAAATCACTTGGCATACATGGACACCTTTCGTTGTGGTGATTATTGATTATTCCATCATAGGCTATTGTTGATTATTTTAAATTATTTTACCATGGGTTATTGTTGGTTATTTTATCGTAGGTAATTGTTGGTTATTTTAGGTTATTTTACATTAAATATTTTTTGGTTATTTTATTATAGGATATTGTTGGCTATTCTAAATTATTTTACCTTAAATTATTATTGGTTATTTTATCATAAGCTATTGTTGGTTATTCTATATTATTTCACCACGGGCTATTTTATCATAGATTATTGTAAGCTATTATAGGTTACATTAAATTATTTTTGGTTATTTTATTGTAAACTATTGTTGGCTAATTTAAGTAATTTATCATATGCTAATTTTGACTATTCTATCATAGGCTATTGTTGGCTATTTTAAGTTATTTACCATAAATTATTTTTAGTTATTTTTATCATTGACTATTGTTATTTATTTTAAATTTTTTTGGGTTATTGTATGATATGCTATTATTGGTTATTTTATTATAACTTATTTTAGGCTATTATTGATTATTTTATATTATTGCACCTTAAATTATTATATGAAAATTTTAATGTTATTTTACCTTATATTATTCTATTTTATTCCAGATTATTTTAAGTTATACTTAGGATAAAATAATCTATAATAACATAAATTAAAATGACCTTAAACAATTATAATTTGAAATAATGTATAATAGCTTAAAATAAAATAACCTAAAGTACAAAACTTATAATAACTTAAGGTATAACTTATAATAACATAAGGTATAACCTAGAGTAGTTTAGGGTATTTAAAACAACAACATAAAAATAAACCTATTTATCGTAATAAATTATAATAGTGAATTATGTCAACTAGCAGTGAAATGTGATGTTTACATTATGACCCTATAATGAAATAACTTTAACCATGGTGAAATCATTAAGGTGCAATGAATCTATTTCATTTTGAAAGTCCATAATGATTTAGGGTAGTGAAATACACCCCACTTTTATACTAGTGGAATATTTTACTTGTGTAGCTTATGTAAGTGTTTATAAATTTTCCACAATGTATACATAGGTGGGGAACACAAAGCCCATGTGATGTAAACCAATAATAAAACTCACAATTTTAAAATATTAAATTTCTTACATTAAATTAAATTGAGTTTACTTTTCCTTGAAATTTGGTGAGGTGGTTTGGAGTGGTACTGCCCAAGGATGAGTTTGCCCAAGCCATAAAAAAGTAAGCAGGTACATGGCAAGTTTAGCCTAGCCTAACCTAACATATCCAACTACCTTAATGTAACATGTTTATGTTAATCCTTTAGGCATGCACATAGGTTACAAATTTAAAGAATTGAACCCTTCATTTTCACAGTGATAAACCAAGTCCTTACTAATGAATTAAACCTTCAAAAAGTGATAATTCTTCTCAAGTTTTTTTATTTCAAATTTATTTCACATCATTACTTGTGCAGGCAAATAAGAAAGTAAAATAATTAGTAAATATGTTGAAAGTTGGGCGGTAGGTAGGTTGCAAGAAAATAGGTAAATAGAAGGGGTAAGAGCTAAGTAGGTAGACCTAAACTATCTATTAACCTAGGTAATAGGTAGGTAAGTAGGCCTAGGTAGGTAGATAGGTTTAAGATACCTACCTACTTAAGTCTATTGACCTATCCTAAGTAATAATTAAATAGGTAGGTAACACACCTAAGCTACTTACTTAACCTATGTAATAGTTTGTTGGTAGGTAGGCCTACTTAAGTAAGTAAATAGGCATTGACTACCTACTTAGCCTAGGTAATAACTAATGAACTTGGTTTATTAATTAACATAGGATCTTTAATTTGACTAAAAAATAATTGGTTAATAAGCATGTCATTTTTTTTTGTTTAATTTGATTAGATGTTTAATTTGATTAGAACTCATCATTGACCATTTTGACTAAAGTGATCAATTTTTCGTTCAACTTGACTAAATGTTCAATTTAATAAATAGTCAAATAGGTCATTTTTATCAAGTTCATTAATAAAAAATCACAAAGGTTATTTAGGTCATAGGCTTTTAATGAAAATGGAGATGTTCATTAGTGAAGGTGGAAAAGATAGTCAACTCGGACAACTTTAAAAACCATAAATTATAATAGTGAATAAATTTACAAAAATCACAAGAAGATGAGTATCGAGGTGTTACCAAAATTAAGATGGTTTTAGTTACTAAAATCATTATTTCTTTCATTTTATCATTTTTTAATTCTTTCCATTTTTTTCATTTTTTTAATATTATGTTCATCTTTGTTTATGTAAATCTTAACATCCACTTTAGATAAATTATGATCTCACTAACAATCTTGTTAGTTAATGTAATACATGTGTTATTTGTTTCGTTGTTATATATATATATATATATAGTAACAACTTGAAGATCTTCTATCAAATTGAAGAAAATACAATTGTCATTATGAACGATCTATGTGACATGTTAATGCAAAATTGTACAAACAAAATTATACTATGAGTTATGTCATAGGTTTTTGAGATATTTTTTAGAAGTATTTGCTTTTACAATCTTCATTTAATCATTTGTATTATTTTTTTCCTTTTGAATAAAACCTAGAAATTGAACGCTCAACATCACCCTTTTCCATTTTTTTCCCAAATTGTGTAAATTTTCTATTGTTGGATCTGAGTTTTGAATTGTTTGTATAAATGTAAATAAAATTTCTTAACTTTGTAAAAAAGTTTTAATAGAAAAAAATGTACAATGTTACATTTTCTTAAGCTTTATTGGATTTTAAAAATAATTTTGCAGGAATTCTTTTATTTTGATACCAAGTTGAGAAGTTGTATTTGGTTTTTGTGTAATGTTTATGTCATTATTTCCTTTCTTGTATTCACAACAAATATTAGTGGTGGTAAATTAGAGTTTTTTTATATTTACATTTGTTTTGTATTCTGTTTTGTTGTAATATATATATGGTAAGGCTTGTAATTTTTCAAAATCTTGTAAACTTTCATGCATCTTTCTTTGTGTTGTGCGATCAACTCCACAAATAACAGTTGAGTTTTGATTACATCTAGGTTGCAATTTGTAATGTTGTGTTTTACATACAAGTGCACTATTTTATTATTTAGATTGTAATATTAAATTTCAAGCTTTGACATAAAATCTTATTTTTTATTTAAAACTTGTGACTCTATAATGCATGATTTTCTTGAAACCTTGGAGTATTAAGTTTTTTTAGTGTTTTTAAAGGCTTTGTTTGATTTAGAATTTGTTAATTTTTTTTGAAAAAAATAATTTCACATTTTCTTATTTGTGTGTTTATTTATTTTGAAAAAAATATTTATCTAGGTTTTATTTTGAAAAATAAATTTGATAAACTTGAAGGTTTTTTTTTTCCAATTATTTTTAAACTATAAAGTTGAACTTTCAAACCAAAAATAAAAATTTGATAACCTTTGAATTATACATTTAATGAGTTTTTTAATTAAATAAATTCATTATAATTTTTAAATTACCATTTTATAAAATATTATAAAATATATTTATATAAGTTTCATTTTGAAATAAATAATTTTCTTGAAATTATTCTTATTTAAATATATATAAATAATCAGTAGGATGTTGATAATTGAAACAACTTTGCAAACCTTCTAAATCTATGGAACTAGATTTTCAATTATCAAATGTTGGTTTGTGATGTATTAATAGATTTACCACATAGATGATTATTTATTTGACATTATAGCATATTTATTGTATATATGTGTGTAATATTTTATATACTTGTGAGGTTGTCTAATTGCTTTAATCTTGGTACTCCAAAAGTGTTCCAATTCCATGGACATGAGTTAAATAGGAAAATTTTGCATGATTTATAGCATGGAGATTTAGAGAATGAAGAAACTTATATACAAAAAATGTCAATATTAGCTATAGATGATGGATTATGGGGTGATTTTACAACAATATATTGAATTTCACAATATTAACATGAATGTCCATTAATATACATTTGGAATAAAAAGAATTTAACATATTATGGAAATGATGTACAAAATAAATGTTTTAATCTTTTATATAGAGATCTAATAAACATTTTGAACTTGTTGAATCACTTCATTAAATAATTCAAGTTTTTCAAACACTAACAATACAAAAGAACCTTCTTTTAAAAAATGAGAATTCTATTATTACATAACAAAATCATATTCAAGAATGCAAAGTTCATACAAAACCAAATTTGTTTTTTTGAATTAGATAAAAACATAGAATACAAAGAAAAACATTGTGGATGCAAATCATAAGAAATTTCATTAATATTCATTTTTGAATATGCATTTAAAAATTATAACACACTACAAGTTAGATGTCACCTCAAATACTTATAATCAAAATGTCATAAGCAATTTGAAAAAGATGGTAATTCCATAATAAAAAAAATTCAATCATTTAAAAAAAAAGTACTTAAAATTATATAAAACATACTAGTTATTTACATAAAAATGTATTGAAAAAAAATAATTCCACAAATAATGAATCCCTTGTAGAACAAATGCCATGCAATATAACATATCAAAATGTATTCCATATACAAATCATTGGAAAGAAAAGAAGAAGCCAATTTTTGAAAATTATATATATATATATGAAATTGAAAATATTTCAACCATGTATGTTATTATTATCAATTTTAGGCTTTGATTTTTAAGTTTCTAGAGCATCGACATCACATCCAAAAAGTCTTCCTACCATATTTCAAATTTAAAAATCAAATAATGGAATGCGCGAATTTTTTATAAAGAAGGTAAACCATTAAATGTAAGTTTGCAAGAAAATATTTTAAATAATAATCCTAAGATGGAATATGTTTCAATGCCCAATACTATAGAAAGAAATCTCATAACACTAATTTTCCAATTAAATTAAGGTCTTATACAATTTACAAAGGTTACACAAATGAATTGTAAATGTTCCAAGAAATTTCAAATTTATATAATCTACATACCACAAATGTCATATGATGATTTTGCAATCATTTTTTTCATAAATAAAATACAAACAATATTACAAAATATGGGTGCACTTCACTAGTCCTTGTTCAATGGACTAGTGAATCCACTAATGTGGGACTAATGAATTCATTCAAAATCTAGGGAAAACATTTGGCAAACAGAGGACACATTTTTGTAATGAAATTTATATACATGGCATGTTATGTTTGTGCAAACATATATAATAATCAAATCATTACAATAACTTTGTAAAACACCTTTTAATGTTTGTGGAAAAGTATTGAAACAAAATTGGCAAGTTTTAAGTACTTTGCAAATGCAAGTTAATTAATGAATTTGAAACAAATTTATCTAGTGGGTGCCTACACACTAACATGATTCACACTCACCCTCTTAGGTGAATGCTTATCTTACAATATTTCAAAAATATTCCACTTCATAAGTTGGAAAAAAATCATGAAAAATTGCTTATGACCTAAAAGGTGTTGCATTATACTATTATCTAAATATGTGTTTAAAGGATCTGTTCAAAAATACAAGTCCTTACAATGTTTTTATAACACATACTATTTAATCAATGTTTTTGAATATTCTATCCTCATTAGATTCATTCCAAACAATATCACATGTTTCCATAATATATTAGAAACATTGTTATGTAAACACATTCAAAATTTACAACATTAGTATAATTTTTGACATTAAAGCATGAAAAAGCAAACATTAGTTACGTATCATGTGGATCTTGTTAATGTGAACACACCCCAATAAAATTCCTACTACAAATATTATAGATCAATTTGAAAAAATATAATTAAATAAAAATCATACAAACATATTAACTTGCAAAAATATTTTAAATGTCAAATAAATAATCAATATATCTATAGCAATTGCCTTAGAAATTTTTTTTTGATTTTTAGGATTATTTCATGACATACATTCTAAAGAATATAATTTCCTGACATATGTTTTAGTCATGAAAAACCATTGTTGACATACATAAAAAAATTTATTAAAAAATTAAGTAGTATTAATAGCAAATTTTCATATCATCACCAATATATTCTTTAAAACAATCGAGAATCTAATCCATTTATAATTTTGTGTGCATGGATTTGTATATGAAAAATAAATAGTGATGTTGTACACTTATAGTTAATGATGTGTCATATAACATAAATCGAGATAAAATATTAAAGTTTGACAAGTAAGTTACATAAAATTAGTACAAATAAGGACATTTCTAGATTATTTAGATTGTCGTTGCAAAAATGTTTTTAAAATGATAAAAGAACTTGGAATTCCAACTTCTTTTGTCATTTTATTCATTATGGGTATTAATAATTGACCCATGTTTACAAAATATTTAAAGAACTATATGATGAACATATTACTAAAAATTCACCCATAATAATGTAAATATACAAAACATTAGAGAACTTGTTAGAAATGGTAATGTCACATGAACACATTATTATGAACCCATATAATGAACAACTTTTGTAAAATTTTCAAAAATTCAAAGATTTTGTTTGGTAATATATATATTTTTTTAAGAACTTAATTTTCAAGCATGAATATTACTTCATGACCTTGGACTATTATGGATAGAAAATGCTCCATGTTTTAATGCTTCTTCAATTGGAGGTATTGAAAACCTTGTAAACAACTATTTAATAACTAATCAAGCAAATTTGAAATTTGACATTTTCAATGTACAAATTCATTAACACACATGAAAGTGTAAAAGAAGAAAAACCTATCTATTAATTTATTTATTTTAAACAATCAATGAAATGTACAAAAATATTATCATTTAAAAAATAATAAGATTGTATTTTAGTTTTTCATTAAACAACTACTCAAATCTTTAAATAATTAGTTAAGATGGGATTGGGCAAAAAATTTATTTTGATAAGATTTCAACAAATTTACAATCACATGAAGATACATATATCTTTGTAGTGCAATCCACATTACAAATGCCTATGTATTAGTTTTCAAACATAATCAAATGATATATGGAAAATTGTATTTGGCATACATGCAAGACTTTTATGGGAAGGAGTCATTATTAACTTCAAATAATTTATATTTACTTTTTCCATTATGAAAAAAAAAAATCCATATAAATTATATTCTACAAAAAGAAATGTCTTGTTCTAAAACAACCCAACATAAATTGTCTCTTATTTATCTTAAAACTTGATATTGAACAAAAACTATGTAATTGTGTAATTTTTAAACCTTCATTCATTAAAACTACATTTTGAAGATATTTTATCACATCAAAATTTATTACCATCCTATTTTTTTGTTGAAATGAAACAAAATAAAAAAATACAAATACAAAAAACCATATTTATGTTATATTATCAAGTAAATTCAATATCTTGTCTTGTTACAATTAACACAAAACAATGATATTATATGACACAATTATTTCTTTATCATAATCATTCGAGTTGAAAATTATTATGCCTTTAATTGATAATTGACATTTTTTGATAATTTATTTTTGAAAAAAATGAGGTAAAAAAATATAGATTTAAGTGATTTTAAACATGTTTTTATTTATTATCTAAATTTCATGGATTTATCTTTTTGGTTTTCAAAGGATTGGATAACTTGATTACACATGTCATTTGGTTTTTGATGGTTGTAGGGATGTTAACATTTGATTATTTCCATGTTAAAAAGGACATTCAAATTTAAACATTGATTGGCTATTGTGACTGCACTTGTGTTGATAAAGGATGTGAAAATTTTGTTGGTTTGTAAGAAATTTCATGTTATTTTTCTAATGCACAATTGATGTGGTTTAACCATGTTGTGTGCCTCATATTTCAACTTTTTGTACTTTGATCATAAGAAAATTTAATTGCCAAATTGTTGAAAATCATAATTAAAAACAAAGTGACTTGTTGAAATGATGTTTTTATTTTCAAAATTTGTCTTTTATTTGGACTATCTAGGGCATTCTTGTATTTGGGTGAAAGTATCCTTGGGTGATACCACTAGGAATCACCTCAAGGAATGAAAAAGGAACCAAAAACAACCAAATCATTTTCCTAGGCCCTTTACTTTTTTTTTTTTCACAATTATAATTTTTTTCCTCATGTTTATCAATTGCATGCACTGATATATGGCTTCAAGTTAATTTTGGAATCAATTTTTTTAATTATTAAAAAAATTGTATTTTTAATTAAAATGGCCCTTTCATAAATTGATAGCCTTGCTTTTGAAGATTCATAACTAAATTATGTTTATTCAGTTAATTTCCTAATAAAAACCTAAAAATAAAATGACTTCCAAATTACCTTAGGAAAAAAATTCCCAAGAAAATTTTCAAATTATGTTTCAAATTTTTATTCTTAACCAAAAAGTTTAAGGAAAGGAACCATCATTACATTCCTAAAACTTTTTCTAAATGCAATGATTAGAAACATCAAAACACACAATATTTTTAGTATTATTGAAATTTCAAAACCTATGGAACCTAATAAATATACTCATAAAAAAATTATGAAAATATTTATTAAAGTGTTTCCTATGATTTTTCAAAGTTTGATGGGTCCAAATAATCAAGGTGTGACAGTTCCTAGTGGTACCACCCAAGGAAACTCTTACCCATTTCACCTTGCGAACACCTTAATGGGTTTAAGCCGAATTCAATATTATTATTGGTTAAATTTTTGAAAAAAATTATATGTTGTTAATTAAGTACCAATTAAAATTCCCCACATTCATTTGATATTTTATATCTTCTTTTGGGGTTTACCATAGTACCTTTTCAAGTTCAACATCTTGCTGCCAAATAATTATTTTATTTTGAAAATTTGATTTCAGCACCAAAAATTTTTTTTTTGAATTTTTGAAAAAAATCAATTTAAATAAAAATAAAATCCGCATGTTATTCATCACTAATGTTTTATGTAAACATTTTGCTTCATGACAAAATTTTTGATCCCGATTCCTCCCCTATAAGAAATATGGCACTAACCACTGGCATACCATTAGGCACTAAAGAACATTGTTTTTTTTATACATTTATTACATACATAAAGTCAAAAGGGAATTTTTTTAAAAACCTTGCAACAGAACATCGTAATTCTCCACAAGGTTGCATTGTCAACCCCATAAAAGGTGTCATAAAAAACTTGTTAGGGGGTATTTAATGACAAATGAGAAAATTTTAAATAGTTCAAGAATCCTAGGAAATTTTGGCTTCAATAAAAAATAATTAAAAAAATCAATAGGAAGGGACCTTAATTTTCTAAAATTTTGGCATTTAAAAATATATCATTTATTTTGAACATGAAAAGGTATTATAATATTCCAAAATGTGGGTTGGGAGTTTCATTTAGGTATTATTAAAAATATACGTAAAGTCACCTTGTCTTTGGGCCTTTGACCCCCAAAGCCCTTCTTCAACTTCAAATTAATGGTATTTGCAAAATAAGGAAATTTTATTAATATGAGTATGAAATGTTGAAACTCAACATTTTATGCACAAGGTTTGAAAGTCATTATAGTAATAGTACATGTATAAAAAATGAAAATATATATGATAGTAATGGAGGTGCTCAAGAAAAAAGAAATAAAGGGTGAAAACATGATGAACTCAATTTGCCAAAAAACTTGATGGTTTTCAAAGTTTCACCCTTTGTTGAATAGTAATATATTTTTTTGCAAGTTCAAAAAAAATCTCACCCCATTTATGACCAAACTCAAGGTTCTAGTGCCATGTTTTCCTTACTTTATGGATACTTTTATTTAGTTTCAAAAATTTAATCACCCTTAACAATAAGAAAACATGGATGAAAGTGCATTTCATGTTTGTGTGTTCATATATGGGTTTATATCACAAGTGATTCAAAATCATAATCCCACACAAACATCTTTTTTGTACTTTTTGAGATTTCTATGGATGGTTCTTTGTATAAAAAAATCAGATTTTTTTAGCAAGCTTGAATTTTCATTTCTAGCACATGAATGGCAAAAGTAATGAATTATTTCTATCCTTGTGGCTAAAATGACTTTTCCATTTTTGAATGTATAGGGCAATGGTTGTTCACCAAAATAACAAATAATGACTATGAAAAGATAAATGAATTATGAATTTGTCAAAAATTCATTAAAAAAATCACAAGTTTCAAGATTGATAATAAGACGTAGCCTAATGTTTGAAATTTAAATGGAAAAATAATGAATTAAATAGAAAAAATAATTCACACACCAAAACTTTATTTCAATTTGTTGCAATTTTGCCAACACATTGACTTAGAATTTGGACTAAATAAAATGAAAAATATTTTCAATGACAACTACAAGAGTTCTTTTTCATAGAAAAAAGAATACAGAAAATAGGTCAAATCCTTTTCCAAGGGACATCACATGGGCCTTAGGTGAACCAACACCCACATTGGCACCATGGTAAAAATTTGAAACCCCAACTTTCATTTAAATTACTTCTAAACATTATAAACATCCCATGTTCAAACTAAACCAGGGTCTTTGATTACAAATCTAACATTTTTTGAGTTTAATATGGCCATTAAAAGGTTTCATTCAAAAACTTGAAGGTACCACAAGTGTGGATGTTGGTTCACCTTGGTTCAAATTTCTAAAGATTTTGTGAAATCACACAACACAATAAGAGATAATGCAAGTTCATCCCAACAATGATAACGTGATTAAATGCTCTCTCATATTAAGTTGTGCATAGATGGTTGTCAAACGTTTTTGAAGTGTTCACCTTCTTTCAAATGCTAAATGTTTGAATTTTTTATTTCCTAAAATTTAGTTACCCATGATCCAAGTTTGTCCATATTTTTATTCTTTTTGATTATTTTAAGTGAATGTTTGCCAAATGATAACCTATCTTCTAACTTTTCACAAATGGGGCATGCAATTTTCAATTCAAGTTGCTTTTAGTGCATAAGTGCCATCCAAATTTCAAAAGATAAAAACTAGACATGTATGAATTTCCTTTCATATTTTATTATCAAAAATTGATATATGTCCTAATTGATTAATTATTTTTTGTATATGATAAGGACATCATTTTGGACAACCTAGGAAAACTAATATCAATAAATTTCATTTTAACATTTTTGGTCCAATCTCTGATTTTTTTTATAGATCAAAGTTCTTTAGTTTAATACAACTTCTATATAATCCCATTTCATCTTTAAGTAATTTAGATGAAAAGGTTATCTTTAAAAAATAATTCAACAAATCCTTAGCCTCAATTTATTGTTTTTTGAGATGGTAAATATTTTATATATGTTACACAAATATTTAAATAATTTTTTTGAGTGGATTATTACCCTTTCTTCTAAGATGAATTACATGCTCGTTTGAACCACCACCTAATGTTGAGTGACATTTGGGTTCTTTTGTGTTCAAGTTTGAATTTGCATGATAATTTCCAAACTCACTATTATCATACAAGGACCACATGTTGGAATCTAAATTCCATTGGGTGTAACTACCTTCCATGGTCTAACTACCTTTCAAATTGTTAAGCAATTTCATAATTTGAACAATCAGAGATTGATTCCACACCATCCTAATTCTTTACCACCATCCCCAGTTGCTCCCTTGTTCATATATATTTGGGCTACAATGGAACTTTTTCATTTATAACCATGTCCAACCCAGATCTCTACTCTTTTTCTCACCATTATTTAAACTTATCATCGATGAAGCTATGGGTATTTTATGAACCATAATTTGTTGCTTGAACTCCTTTTTAGCTTAGATTTTCATTGACATTTCTTTGATTTCCACCTTGAGCTTCTTTTTATTTTCTTGATTGAGTAACATGAAATTCATAATTGGTTGAACCCATTCTACTATGGTTATATGTTTTGGTGGTCGATCTAATTTCTCCATGGCTCAATGTTTGTGATTGTTAATAACTTTGTTGCTCCATGGCTATCCATATCATGCCCATTTTTTGTTATCTCTTGAGTTCTTACATATAGTAGTTTGCTCTTTAGTTATTCTTACAATGCCCATTTCTTGTTGTCCATGGAGTTCCTACAAACAATAATTTGTTCATCTTTGCAATTCAAAGATTTTTTGTACTTAACATTAAAACCTTTTCTATTATAATGATTGAATTTATAATAAATTTTGCATTGATTAAGAAACCTTTTATAATTCACACATTTGTGAATCCATGTTCAAATTCTTATTAAACCTATATGTACATGCCCATTTAGCTTAATCACCACCTAATTATTAATCCAATAAGATGTCTTAGCAAATTGATATTTCTAGGAAAAGCGTAAAATTGTGCAACGTTATGAAAGTTTGGTAAATTACACATCATGATTCCTCTACTTATGGAATTTTTTGTTCCATTGTTGAACACCTTGATAGTTAACGATCAAAAGTGCCTACATGTTTACATGTGATTCTTATTCTTAAAGATCATTGACATAACAATTTACATCATGTAGTGGGAAAATGTGCATATGAAATCATAGAATGGGAAAATCATGTTGGCATTTGTGCATATGTTTTGTGATGGTCTTCATGTTTAGATGCATTCTTATTCCATTTCTTTTATATTGACCCTAATTTTGGGCTCACAACCAAGGCTAAGGCATGACAATGGGAGCATGTTATAAGAAGAATGTTTCAAGATTTAAGCACACTCCCACAAGTATGAGAAAGTGAGTCCCAACACTCCCAAGTGCATTTTCATGTTGGGAGTTGGAGGCTTGTGGTGCTCTAGTATATGTATTTTTCAATGATACAAGACTCATCCTACTATGAAGGATCCCACCTTTTATCCATACTAGATTGGTTTGAATATGAATTTAGGTATTGTTCAATAGGTTATATATGGAAATTATCCTTTAGTAGGCTTAAGGGAAAAAAAAACTCAAAAGCCTAAGTAACATTGATGCAATGGAATGTGTGTTGTAAAATCACAAATTTTGATACAAGTTTGATATTTCAAACCTTTTGGGATTCCATCCAAAATCAAGGTTTGCACAAAAACTTTCAAAGTGGTTTTTTCATTAGTCTAGATCATTTTTGGTTGATTATTGAAAAAAACTAATTAATATTGATCAAGGTATGAGATTAGTTTAGAGTTGACAATATAACCTATTCCTATATATATAAACTCAACAAGACATCTATGGGTCGTGTATTATTATTTCTATGTAGCTCCTTCTCTTCCCCCTTTTTCCACAAATAGGCTTTTACAATCTAAACCCTAAAACCTTTAAATGTCAAATTTAATAGGCTTTGAATACGGAGGTGGGATGTATTGCAAGTCATATATATAAGATGTTGGTGTTTTATGTTACAATGGGTAGAGATGTGTGCACTTGTGTATATAAGGGCTTAGATTACACATATCTATTTGTAGTTCATTTGTAGCTTGTGTGTTGTTGTTGTGTGTGATTGTCAAATTTGCTTTTGCTTTTATATTGCAATTGCTCAAGGCTTACCATTAATTAGCACAAAGTCTTAAAGATTGTAATGTTACTTTGGTCCATCTTTTGGTCTTTAATGTGATGGGAGATGTGTTTGGAAGTCAATGACATTTGTGTATAGGTCTATGAGAATGAAATTCTTGGGCTCCTTGTTGCTAGCCTAGGTTGTGCTTTAGTGACAAGTTAGAATTAGAGGGATTGGGGTCACGCCTATCCCTAAAAGTTGACTTTCTCATGATGTTTCTAGGCTTGATTTGTGCATTTGTATTTTGTGTTGTCCATTGCCTTCTATGATTAATGTTGTCAAAGTATAGGAGTCGAATAGAGTAGCATGTCAATTTTGTAGGTGTTGCTAGGTCCAAACATGCTATAATATTTTAAAATAGTTGTAACCATTGTTTAATATTTCATTTTTGAAAGTGTTGACATTTTTTGATTTATTGATATAATAAATTTCATTATATATTTTGGGAACATATCAACATGCTTGAAATGAATTTGATAAATAAAAAATACTCAAATTTTAAAAAAGAAATGTAACTAATGCTTTTGTGGTTTAAAGGACTTGAAAAGTTTTGAAAATGATATTTTTGGGGAAAATTATATTAGTATAATGAAATATGTTTTCTATTAAAAATCAATTGATTTGTTTTTGACTTGTAAACCATGAAATCTAAAATATTCTTCATGAATAACAAATCATGTTTAGATGCCAACCTTGACATTATATCATATGGTTATTGGGTTGAGTAATTGAAACCTAACCCTTATGCATATTAAGTGGATATTACCAGAAAAATCTCTCGATAAAATTGGTAGTTGGGAGTGATATTTGAAAGGAAAATTGCATACTAATTGTTTTCAAAATTTGAATACTTCAAAACTTGTGTAACATAAAATTCTAATAAAAAAAATCTACTCACTAATATATTTTTGAAAAAAATGTTTCATTTGGATTTTAATTTTAGTTTCGTAGCATTTTTAACACTATTTTGTTTTACTATTTAGATAGATTTGAAAAACTTGTTGCCATTCAATGTTAACTTTTTCTTGCGATGCTAGCCAATGACACATCATAAAATTGAAAAAGAAATTCATAATTTTATATTTTAAAATGATACCAAATTAAAATCAAAATCCAAAATGTGGCAAAGTTTTTGCATATATATCTGAAATTTAATAAAATTTTCATAAAAATGGGAAAATCGTGACAAAATATTCCCTATTTATTAAAAATATTTTTCATTTTGATGAAATTTTGTATATAAAACAAAATCCTACTCATGGGGTAATTAGAAAAAGTAAAAATAATCAACATTGGTCCAAACTAGCATTGGGTGGGTTGGAACTATTGTTTTTGGTTACCAAAAACTAGATCAAAATCGAGTTTAATTTTCAAAACTAGAACTAGAATTGGATTTTTGTTTAAAAAAGGAGCTGGAACAAATTTTTTAGTTTTAAATTTATATGTGAAACCACAAATGGAATGAAAACCTAAATTTTCAAAGATTTTTTTGGAAAAAATAAGCTAAAACTGAAGTTAACATGAGATTAATAGGTAGTTATCTATTGGTTTTGGTCTGGGTTATTAATAATTGAGTTGGAACTTGGTTTGAATTTGTGAATTATAACAAAAAATGGATTTTTTTGGGAAGAATTAGACATGTAATTTGATTATGAATTCCATTTATGCGTGGAATTGGAATAATAACCATTTTTGCTAGTGTGACCTAACACCCATGAATGCACTAGTTTTGTTTTCTTGGTTTGACACCATCTAGTTGAATGAACATCAATTAAAAAACCTTTATCACGCTTTTAAAACCCTTAGCTATGAGGAGGTTAGTTGGGAACAATAATCCAATGAAAATAAATGTCTTGTCCATGCACCATCCATTCATGTGGTGTGTTCATGAGTGTTGGTTCACTCTAACCAACCATTTAAATTCCAGTGACGATGATTCATTAGAGCTGGTTTAAATAAGACAACTTTAGATTCCATAAGTTGTTTGTAAAAAAAATCATCATTTGGACAATTTCAAATTGGAATTTTTAAGCCCATTCCCAAGTAAAAAGGCATGAAAAGATGTTTTTTTCGTTCTGTGTCTTGTCAAAAGTTTTTTTTCTTTCAACATCATATTCATAAGAAAATTTTCAATACCTTCTTCACCAATATGCATCTAATTTCTTTTCAATTGAATTTTAGTCCATTTGTTGAATTGAATTCAAATTTCATTCTATGTATTTGAATTCAATTCAATATAGTTGAATTAAATTCAAATTCAATTGAAGTTGCAGACAATGTCACTCACTATTTTCATATGAATGGAACTTAATTTCCACAAAATCAATTCATTTTTTCATCAATTGATCACCACTGATACTACACAACAATGTGGAGCATTAGTTTAGTTTTTAGAATTCAAAGTTCTTCACAAAGGTAAAGAACCACCCAATACTACTAAAAAAAAATCTTTTTTTTCTTTGTCTTTTATCTCATATTTTATTGTTTGGAGGGCGAAAATACCAAAAACAAATAGAGCAGATGGTCCAACTACAGAACTTTTTATTTTTTCTTATTTTTATGGTTGTGCTTGGTGCCATGACAACACCCATATTATTTCAATGGTTGGTAAGTAGAGATGTTCTCATAGGCGCTCCTTCTTTTCATGGTATTATAATACTTATTTTTACCTCTCTATTATTGATTTTAGTTTATATACATTTCCAAGATTCATATGCTCTATGAACAAAACAAAAATGATCATTTTGGTAAGAGCAAGACCCATTTTATTACCCAACATAATTAGGAAAAGCTCCCCTCAAACTAGAGCTAAAAAAACATTTATTTTATTTTTTATTTCCTATTTTATAACACCCATTCCATAAGATGTTAATGATGTTAATGGTTTGCCAAACCAATCATTAATCATAAAAAATGGATCATCATCCAAGATACCACAAAAATGTTGTTGAAATGTTTTCATATTACACAATATTTGATGAAACATTATTTTTGACACTTGTGAGTTTTGAAATACATTTGTGTTTTAGGATGAGAGTTATGGCACCTACATTAAAGTAAGGTCTATGGTGCAGTCACGTCGCTTTGTTGGTGGCAAGGCATATATAAAAAGGCATGATGACCTTTAGATAAAGAGAGAGAGGGGTAAAAATATGTCTTGTACATCAAGTGATTTCATTAGATTTTGAGCAAATTCACTCGTCCTAATGAATGAAACCTGGTGAAGATGTAATGAATTTATTGGTTTAGTAAATGGGGACTAGTGAATTCACCCACATTTTGTAGTAATGGGTGTAAAGTGTAAAACTCTCTACTATCAAAAGTGAAGTGATTTCATGAGATGAGTTGGGAAAGTTGTGACTTGTGGGCATTAAGTGAGATGATGAGCAAATCTCTGTCTTATGCCGACCAGGTCCAACAGAATCCTTTTGGGTTTCTGCCAATTTAAAATTGGCCACTTGCATGACCCCACTGGGAAGTGTTTTAAATTGGATGAATGCCATGTGATGGGATGGATGGATGGATAGATGGATGGATGGATTCAACAGAAAATTGGACTTTTGGATTGATGGGTGAAAAATTCTAGATTTGATGAAAAAAGTTGCAGCCTAATAATTGTCCGCAGTGCTACAAGGCAAAAAATGCCAAGGAAAAGATCAGAGTTCTGATTTAATGTCTGCATCCCTGCAACTCCCATACCTGCATTATGTGTAGTAGGTTTAAAGCCCTAGGGTGGGTCCATTCCCAAAGTAAGGGTTCTTAGGAAGGGCTCTTAGACGCCCCCCCCCCCCCCCCCCAACAAAAAAAATATAAGGGAGGAAAAATACTAGAAAAAAAAAAAAACATAAATAAAATAATAATAAAAAATAAATTAAAA
>Ga0116231_10000479_pt1 | contig 69583 bp, 42 predicted proteins | sample S1TSphgellanicum_2_FD_89695 | JGI IMG/M metagenome (GOLD analysis project Ga0116231, IMG submission 89695) | Host-associated microbial communities from peat moss isolated from Minnesota, USA - S1T2_Fd - Sphagnum magellanicum MG | ecosystem: Host-associated > Plants > Peat moss > Unclassified...
GGGGAATAGTATGCTCAAAAAAAAAGCTCGACCACCGCGTAAAAGAAAGAGCGGGGGGGAGGAGAGAGGGGGGTGGGGGGGGGGGGGGGGGGTTATTAATCTTTGACAGTAATGAAAATTAATTATGACACAAACAGCTTCTAAACTTCTGTCAGCCAAATGTTGAATTCACAAATAGCGAGGTTAAACAAACAAACAAACAAATAGAAAATGGTCTGCCAGCAAACAGATGCTAGTTTTCATTCTAAAAAAGAGGAAAATCATGAAAACTATATTTTTCTAAAAATGAATGTTCTGTCTCAAATTCCCCTATTTTTTGAAACGAATGCTGCCAAAAACATTTTTCTGCCAAAATTCGCCACAACTGCCTACAACATGAAAAGGGTGCTTATGATTGTTTTATACTTTCATGTTTTGAATATTGCCAAATTTGGTTAAATAATCTGATGGATGATTGTCACTTGAGAAAAATCACAAAATTCAAAGAGTAAAGAAAAAAAGACTGCTAGCATACCTATCTACCCTCAGTCCTGACAATTTGGAATAAAAAAGGTAAGCTTGCTTTTTGCTCATTTCCCAAGAGGAAAAAACACACATGAAAAAGCTCAACACCGGCTCTGCCGGATAGGGTTGTTGATCAACAATACGATTGAGCAGGAGATTTTTCTGTATTGGGCATTAATCACGTCAGAGGTCACGGAGGAGGAGGAGGAGTAATAACTAGTAACGAGGAGGCCGCATGCAGAGCAAATGCAGGAATTGAGTAATTTCAGGTGTCACATGTGTGAAGGAAAATTAAATCCAACAACAGACTGCTAATCACAGTTCTCTAATTCAGACATTCAAAGCACAAAACGATGTTACTGTCGCTTATAAGTACACTCGGCCGTTAATCGAGACGTTGAGAGGCCCGCTCCTCCTCCTGAGTACTGGCGGTGCAATGGAGAGAGTTCACGTGCTCTTCTCGCCTGCTTCACTGTTCAGCAACCTGCTGCTCTTTTTTTTAAGGGATTTTTGTTTGTAGCCAAAGTGGCGATCATCCTTTGGAAAGTTTAGCCAAATCTGGCTATAAATCAGATATGCAATAAGATGTTTGATCATCTTTCTAAATTCTTTGGCTACGCACTTTGAATTAAGTATAAAATCTGGCGATTTTTAAAAAAATTCTCTCCTCACTTCTGATAATTAAAAACCTCTAATTTTATTTTTTTCCTTTTTGTCTTTTTTTGGGGTAAATTGTAAATAAATAAAAAGGCCTAGTTGTCAATAATGTCTACAAAGGATTTTTCAAAAAAAATAATGCCTTAATTTTGTCAAATTTTGCACTTTTAAAAAACTCCAGATTTCTACCACACTGTCAAAGGATTTTTAAAAAATTCTACTTCCAGATTTGCTCTATAGCGAGATTTGGCTAAATCTTGTTCTTAATGATCATTAGTGTAGCATCCTCACAAAAGTGAAAAAAAAAAACCTTGACATCGCTAGGGTTTTCATTTCTCCAATTCATGACATTGAAAATTTGACAATTTTTTTCAATAAATTAGGGTAAACTGGCCCAACATCAGTCACCTGCCTATGATCCAACATATCTTCATCATATGTGCTTTATTTTGAGTGATTTAAAATGTTATGGGAGCTCTGCCTCAAACTCTAGAAATTATCTTTGAAATGCGAAGGAAAAAAAATAATGAAAAAATAAAAAGAAGAAAAATAAGCTTTTCAACTTATAAAACACATTTTTTTTCTTTTTTCTTGGACCCCTCTTACTTTCAAACCTTGTAACTTTCTTATTTCTTTTTCATTTAAAATGATTTAAAATGCTATAGGAACGCCATCTAAAGTTCTACAAATCATTTTGAACTCTAATAGCAACATAACAACATAGAAAGAATTTTTTGAGTGTTCAAGAACTGGCTTTTGTAGTGTTCAATGATTGTTTTTTTGAATTCTTGACCCCCATTGCTTTGGGGGGTCATAACTTTCCCAATCTAATCTGTTTTTGATGCACTAGATATACCAATAGAAGGGGTTCAAGTTTTGTTTTGACACAAGAAACAATAGAGCCCTCCCCTTGGATCTGGCCTGCCCTGAATGCTTAAGTGTTCAATCACCAGTCAATTTACCTAGTCAAATTAGTCAAATTTACTCTAAGAAAAAAAATCCCGTTTTTGTCAAAAAAATAAATCATTGCTCATCAGTGATCATCAAGTTTTTTTGTGTGTGTGTGATTTAGCATAGTTCGTTATCATCCCAAACAAGCTTTAGCCTCAATTCGTGAAAAGTTTGTAAAAAACTGTGAAAACTGGAGAACTACCCCAAAACTGAAAAGTAGGATGAAATGTGGCAAAAATTTCCCCAACAATTTTTTTTCAAAACTTTGACTATTATTTATTGGCTCTGCCCTTCAGGGTACAAACTAGAGACAATGTGTGTTGCACACAGAAATGTGCAAAAGTTTGGTATCCCTACATTCTAGGGTCAACTGGACTCCACTATAGAAGTGTTGCCCAGATAACTAGAGGATTGATCCACTTGGGCTTCATTCCCCATGCTAAACTAATAACCAGCATGTGTTTCCAATTTCCAGCTTGTTGAAATTTTATCATCCTTATGAATGTCATTTGAAGGGAAAAGCCCTTACGGTAGATTCCTTTTCATCCTTCAAGTTCCAAGGTTTGTGAAATTTCACTAAGGCAAAAAACACTGCTCATTGCTAGTTTCTTAACCCTTTATCTAAGGCCTAACATGCCTATCTGGGTTTTTTATTTGTAGAATCCTTTCATGGGTGTGGAGGGTGAAGGAGACGTTAATTTTTTTCCTTTTATTGGCATTGTCTACCAAGGCAAAGATATTGTGTTTAGATTCATTATAGAGTATAGTAGCTTAAATGGATTTTGGCTCCTAGGCAATAGCTCTATTTTTATATAGGATTTTTGAAAGATGATATTTTGGCTTTTGTTGAAACTTGAGATTAGTTATAGAGTTATAATATCTTGAAGGATTTTGGTTTCTTTTAGAGGATTTTTTTGAAGATTATATTTTTGCAGGATGAAATATTTGACTTTCCATAATTCTTCTTTTGCCTTAAGATAACTTTTAATGTAAATGGCAAGGCCACAGTGTGACACACCCCTTGTTTTGATTGGTTGTGTGTGTGTGGGGGGGGGGGGTGGGGGTTGGAGACCTTGTGTCGGGGGGTTGTTGCCATGTGGATTAAGGGTTTTGGTCTTCAAAATGGTGAACCTAGTTATCTACAAACACAGGAGTGCAGCAATGAAGGTGGTGGAATCACAAGTGGGTAGCAAGTGCTTAACATTTGGAAAGGATGAACAAGGTTTACTTGCATAAAAGAGTACAACAATGAGGATGGTGGTGGGATCAAAAGTTGGTAGCAAAGGGATAACATTCTAGAAGTTTGAACCTGCTTAATCTGTACACTGTACAGGAGTGTACCAACTGCAGTGGAAGGTTCAGAGGCTAACGCTGGAAGCTCATTTATGAATGGACCCAAAACTTTTGTTGTCCCTTTTCAAAGTTCCTGAATCTTCTTCAGGTTCACATTTTTGAAATTTTGTTGTGGAAACTCATTTGTGAATTTGACCCCCAAGACTACCAACATCAGGATCAGATTTGTTTCCCTTCCCAGTTATTGTTCCACTTTTCAAAGTTCCTGAATCTTCTTCAGGTTCACATTTCGAAATTTGTCCTGAAAACTCATTTGTGAACTGACCCAAAAACTGCCAACATTGGGATCAGATGGGTTTCTGTATTAAGTTCTTGTTTGCACCTTTTCAAAATTCCTCAAATTCACACTTCAAAAATTGAAATTTGTTCTATGAGTACTTAACTTGATCACTGTGAGTGCCATATTTAGGTTTCATGCATTTGTGTCATGTTGAAGTCAAGGAAACTTAGAAGCCACCTAACACCTGGGACATTAAACACCCCGGGTTCCCACCAACTTTGTGGGGCTTGTTGTTTTGTATTCTATACATTGTTTTGCACAGACCCACATGGTTGATGTTATAATGTTTTGTGCAGTTGATGTTTGAATGTTTTGCACCAAACAAAAAAACTGAGATCCTCACAAGATCGGAACTCACCCACTGCAAGGAAGTACAAGTTAGTCATTACCACTAGCTTACGTCTTTCTCGCTACTTGAAACAATTGCATCAAATTTTATATTTATTTCTCACTTTTCAAGTTTTTAGTCAAACATTGCAACAAAACCTTGCACGGTGCTAAAAGCCTTATTCTGACACCCTTATGAAGTTGGATGGGGACATTTAACATTTCACCCCAACACCTCCCTAATCCTACATGAGCTCAATCAGGCTTGGTTATCTCATTATCCTCTCTTAGGTTCAGTGTCTTTTGTTTCCCTTTTTTTTCGTTTCAATTGCAAAAGTGATGAATCCATGCTGGAAAAAACACTTGCCCCAAGTTTTTTCCAAAAAAATTCTTGCTAAATACTTTAAATGCACCCCTTCAGTAGAGGTAAAATGGGTGTACCATGTACTTAGCTTGGCTTTTTTTAGGGTTCTGGGCACATTACATATAGTAAAGGATGTCGTCAAGCATCATTTCATCCATCTGTCTTGTCATCTATCCGTTTCTCCATCCGGTCATCCATCCGTCCATTCGTCCGGTCATCCATCCATCTCATCATGGTCTGTTTACTCTGACAGGGTGAAAAAAGAGTGGAATACAGACATGGCGTAGCGGAGAAAGCAATAGGAAATATAGTAAAGGAAAGGACGTCATGAAGCATCATTTCATCTATCTGTCTCGTCATCCATTTGTCCATTTGTCTGGTCATCCATTCGTCCCGTCATGGTCTGTTTACTCCGACAGGGCGGAAAAAGAGTGGAATACACACATATATATAGAGTGAATTGAAAATTAATAATATTTTTAGTGGATGTCATCAAATTAGAAATAAAATAAATTAAATTATCCACCCAACCCAGAATCTGACCAATTTGTTTCATGGTGAATTCTCTCAAAATTATGAGATAGAACTCTCAAAAAAATAAAAGATGATTTTCTTCACAAATTCCCTTTTCTCAAAGAAAAAAATTGCAATTTTTTTGAGAAATGCATCTTTTTTTTTATAGGAAAAAATACTTTGTCACATTTGGACACAGGTTTTAATGTTTGGGACATTTGAAATGCATTTGTGTCATGTTTAGTGTTTTTGCCAGTTTTCTATAGTTCGGATAATTTTTTCCAAACATTAAAAAAATTAAGTGCTATGTGATTTTTGGCATACTCGCATTTAGTGAATTTTTTTAAAACAAATTTTGTGATTTGTTCGACCAAAAATATGGGAAAGCATTTTGTGTTGTCCGATAAGCTGCTGCATGTCGCCTGCAACACTTGGCCATCACTACGTAATATACTTTTTTGGCACATATGTAATGTACCATCAAATACACACACACCTGTGCATTAGGCACGGGGTTCAAACTAGTACATATACATAGGTTGTAGAGGCAGAAATGAACATGTAAAATTGCATCATCCCAAAACTTTGAACATGAAAGTTGTGCATTTTTACATTGGTGCCAAAACTCATGATTCTTGTGAGAGAGTTGATAACTAAATGATTTTCCAGGATCTTCTACTCTTTCTTTAGTAAAGGAGAATCCTGTTATCCAAAATCATTATAAGACAAAACCTTTTTAACTATACCAAAAGGATCAGTTGCAGAGGCCAGTGCAAAGTTGAAAACAGAAGCCTTCAGATATGGCAACTGTTTTGCTCTACAGGAAATGCACAAGAAGTTCCAGAATAACCCCATGGACATGACCAGTTAGTACTATAGTTCCTAGAGATATGTAACTGAGAAAACATCTCTATTATGGTTTTTGTGCAGCTGAAAGAGTAGTACTTTCCAATGAACCATGCAGAGAAGCTCTTACCGACGTAAAACAGTTGGGCACATTTGTCCGTGGACAACTGGAAGCATCCTTGGGTTGTTTGTTATGGATAAGCTCCTGTGTGCATTGAGATCAGTGTCTGCAGAACACTGATGCAGAAATGAGTTTTTCCTCTGCTCCCAAACTGGTTCATACACCAATAGCTGATTCCACCACCCTATAAGTGGATCTAGAATGGGTAAAAGTGGTGCAGCATGCACATTTTGTCACGAGATCAATGCACCTCCAACTCTGTTCCAAGCATCCAGTAGCCTGTAGTGGACAATCAGCTAAGTTATGTCCAACAATACCTTGGACATTGCTTCTCCCTCTAGAGCTTTTTCTGTCTTCTTGATGGGGCAAAAGCACAGATAGTCAATCCATAGATACAGAAGAGGGTAAATGCAACAAAAGAGAATGGAGGGAAAGAGTTGTACTTTGTAAGCATTCCCCTGTCAAGTCCAGCTTATCAGCCAGGTACCAAACCTTGACTGCCAAGTAGAATGGCACTAAACCTTGTACCGCAGTACCAAAAACACTGTGATGATCAAATTTTGTGAAATATCAGCAATGTCCAAATGGAAAGTGGCATGGTAATGTCTACCATGTACAAGATATTCCCTAAAAAATCCAGTACTTTGGTGCCTATCCACACACCCAGTGGCAAGTATCTGGTATTATTCTTCTCCAAAGTGTCTTTCTCCTGCACAAAATACTTGTGGCACCTCTGGTCCCTGTGAGTACCAGTCCACAATAATTGTTTTGCCTAGACTCATGCCAGGGTATGAGTGATCACCTGTGTAAGGCCAGCTGGATTGTCCCTGCGCTGGACAAAGTTGTGTAACTACATACATCTCTGTAAGTATTCACTGCATGAGTAAAAGACGTAATCAAAGCTAAAAGGCTTATTGCACACAGCTTGCTAATAAGAACCAAAAGAAGCCTTTCACCAGGTTCCATCAGTGGTGCCCGTGGGACAGGGATAACTAATCAATCTCAGCAATAGTAGCTGGTAAATAAGACAATACATTTCCACAACCATGGAAGAACCAAGTCTATATAATAGTGCCTTCACCCTCCACAACTAGACCACAAAAAAAAACTGACTTGGGTTTCAATATAGTAGTCAAAATATAAAACAATAAACCCTAAACCTCAAATAACAGAACCAGAAATGGGAGAAGATTTCAAGCTTGAGACATGAACAAAAGCTGATACATCACAACATTCTTAATTAATTGTCCACAGTTCAGCAAACTTAGAGATAAGCTGTACTTAAGTTAAACTGAGGATAGATGTGACCTCCAGCCTACAGCAGTTGGAATCAAACCTGAGCAGCAAATCTCCAAAAAAATTAGCCTTCTCATCTAAGAGTTGAGCATTGTCAGAGCTCTTTTGCATGGAAGGACTCCACTCTGGAGAGCAGGACTGACATATGGGGATAGCCTGGAGTTACATTGCATGTTCCAGCATTAGTGAATCAAGGTTGCATCCCTCCCAAGGTTTGCAGGATAAGGTTCTCTCCTGCACCAACCAGGAAGCAGACACGCTCTTTTAAAGGCAAAGGAAAGGTCCTATGCATTCTACCTCTAGTTGATACTTCTTTTGAAAGGTATCTATTATTAAGATCACCTTAACCATGGTCTTACTTGATTTGCTGGATTCCAATCTTTGCATTTTGGTCTCTGTCTTTGTATAGTGGCATGTAAAAGTGCAGAGATTCATTCTGAAGCCTTGAGATTGTGTGTCAACTCCATCCCCAGGTACAGTCTTGCTGCAGTCACAGCCTTCATGTCTGTGAAGCAACTGCGGAGCTGAAAACAAGGTCAATAACAGCACTTGAACATGGACATGTAGGTACCGTAAGTTGCAAAATCTACACTCCAACAGGAAATTCTCCATAAAACAATCCACATATCAAGTCCAGGTTGGCTATTCTCTTTCAGAAACAGCAGGATCTAGCCCAACTTTACAGAGAGTGTTTGTGCTCAGGTACCTACAAAGAGAGACTTTGATTTGTTGCCTGTACTCCAGTATGTCAACTGATGATGAGGTTTGAAAACTGTCACCAGTGCTTCTCAAAGGAGCAAAAACAGTTTCAGGAAATTTGACTTCCCTTCAACCCATTGAAGCCTCAAATCTAGTAGTTCAATCTCCATGATTCAAGATAGTGTTAACAACAGGTTGTTAAACAAAATGCAAAGATACTCATCACAATAGTTTTAAAAAGCATACTCTTCATGACCAAACAGACAGGGCAAGGAACAACAATATATCTATGAGATTGCAGAGAAAACTCCACAACAGCACTTTGAAGGAAACAAGATGATGAGTGCAATCACAACCCTGCAACGGTCACTGATGAAGGCTCTGATCATCACCTTCATCATGAATAGCAATGACCAGCTGCTGTGACACCCCATTGACTCCATCAGCCCCTGATGGTGGGTCTACATAAGTGTACAATAATTCACCCAGAATTTTGGGCAAATCATTATCAAACATCTGAGTCATAGGTTCTGTCACATTTCTGGAAGCAACAGCAAGACTCATGAGACATAGCCAGCTTAAAAAGTCAACAGTATCCTCATTCAAGCTATAACAAGGAACAACAACTATGCATAGCATAAAATTGCCTTTTCTGAAACTATTTGAACACACTGAACACATTAAAGCAGGGAACCAACAAGGATCAATACTGTTGCCATTGTTTGAACATAAAGACTTTTGCAGAAACAATTTTCCAGGAATCAGTACTTTACTATTGCAGTGGTAAAATTGTCCTGTTCCCAAGCCAAAACTGGCCTACATATGGCAATGGTGAACTAGCCAATAATCCCCATTTCTCTTTTCAGTGCACAATTGCAAATCCTCTCACTGCACAAACATTTGGTTGCAAAAGACTTAAGAAAAATTGAACTAATTCTTATGCTGTTTTACATAATTCAGCATTTCAAAGTCAAAATACTGACCATTCACTTCTCAAGCAGCAAAGATTTGGTAGTCCAAGGCCTAACATGCAGTGCCACAACACTCAAGCTGATTCCGTCATTCACATCATCTGTTTCCATGAAATGGCATTGCAGACATGCTCTGTACATTTGGTCAGGCTTGACACAAAAAACATCAGCAGCCTCTGCACTTGTGTCCAAGAAATGGCATTGCAGAAATGCTCTGTGCATTTGGTCAGGCTTCACATAAACAACATCAGCTGCCTATGCACTGGTGTCTAGCTCAACAAATTCATGGTTCAACTAATAGGGTGACAAGCTTATTCCCTCAGTTTTCCAAGTTCAAAAAAAGAATCTCAAGATTTTGGAAGAAGGGCTCACCAATTTCACACCTGGGGTTTGAGCTTTTACGTTTGCAGAAAAAGCTCCTCATGTTGGTCAGATTCCTGCATCAGAAAAGCACCCTAAAATGGACTAAATCGAACGGTAAACATAACTGGTTATGCAATATCAATGCTTGATGCCGGAGTTGTTGTTTTCCAATGTTTCCAGAAGCAATTGGTCAGCTGCTGATGATACTGATGATGAAGCCAAGGGCCCACAAGAAGGTTGTAAAATGTGAAGCATCTTCTGTCGGCCGCTCCTCGCAGAGGCCATGATCTACATCAGCTTCTTGAAGCTGATACTGCCAAGTACCCTGCTTGCATCTTTACCTTCTGTAAACGACAGCAAAAGCTCAAACTCCTCATCAGAAAGCAATTCCCAAACTCTAATGATGATGTTAGCCAAGGAGTTCATCAATAAGAAGCAACCACTGCTGCCGATCTTTATGTCTTTCTTTGACTATCCCTTCTTGAAAAGAGGAGGGAGATTTGTGCCTATTCCTCAGGAGTGGGATGGCTCTTACGGTTAGGTGACCCTGAGATCCATGGCCAACCCTAAGACCCATTGTAACACAGAAATACGGATGGCAACTTTTATCATTCACAGGAGTGCCTTGTGATTTGTGGGCGTTTTTGCAAGTGATAACTAAGATTTTAAGGAAGTGAAAAAGGTCAAGGACTTGCATGTTGTTTGTTTTTCTTTTGAGTGGACGAGAACAACGCCAGCGATAGAGCAAGACGGTGAGGACAAGCTACAAAATGGCAACACTACTCCAAGCTAAGGATTCTGGTTCTTTTTCTTTGAAGTGGGGGTGTTTTTGAAGATCTAGTTGTAATATGCCGACTCTTGGGATGAATGCCCAAAATTGGTATTTTGCATTTTGCTTGTTGTCTCCAAGATTTCCACGCTGGAGTTAGGAAACAGAATGTCAATTTGTAGGGTGTCAATAGGGACAATTGATGAAAAGGATGAGAGGCTCTAGAGGATCATTGGGTTGGTCTGTTGTGGATTATTCTACTCAAGTTCAATACACTTGAGTTGTGTCTTGCTTTTCATTCATGGAGAGGGTCAAGTACCTTTTTACGTGGGAGTTCAGGGGAGCTTTGAACGTTATTTCTTTAGTTGCAAGAAGTCGGGTCAGTTGAAGATTTTTAGTGTTTTGCCGATGAAGTTAAAAGTGATTGCTTCTTAGCACCATCTCCATCTTATGATCAAGTTCATAAGTCGAATTGGGTTCTGAAAGGGCATAAGGGGACATAATAAAGTCTGAAGTATTTGAGATTGTTCTAAAATGACCACAACCAAAGATCGTGATAGCTCCGATTGAAAGAAGGTTCAAAGTGTGCCGATCCATCAATGTCCATAGTTTATTGTTGCTTTTATTGGGGTGGGTTGGAATTCAAAAATGATTGTAGTTGATATCTATTTTAATCATCAAGTGGTCTAGTTACTATATATGCATAATAAGATGTCTTTCAATCCGAGTTTGTAGTTAGAGTGGCTGCAGAACCTTATATGCCCTCCTTTTTTTTTTTGGGTTACACCATCTCACGCTCGATTAGGGCACTTTTTTTTTCAATTTTCAATTTTTTTGTTGGTCGCCAAGTGACGAAATTTTGCCCAAACAAAAAAATTGTTGAATTTCCCCCCTTGTTCAAACATGAATTTAACACCTATCAAATTATGCAATTCTACTTTGGGTTTGATTTATGTTCTAAACAAAACTAAATAGGAGCACCGAATTAAATGCATCACAAGTCTCAATCCTCTTGGAGGACAACTATCCAACTGAAAAGTATTTTTTCAAGAATATTTTTGAAGTTTTCATTAACCTTTTAAAGGATTTTTGATGATATCTCTTTTTTTTTTAAAAATAAGGAGCGTTAGAAAGTGGGCTAAAACTAATTTTGTGCAGGTATATCTTTTACCTACATACATTTGTCAAGTATGAATAAGGTATATTGTTTATTTTAAGTATTTTCAAAAAATCAATATACTCACATGCCTAGGGGCATGTAAATTTGAAATTTTATATTCTATTCATGTGCCCTTTATGTATATGCAAGACATATCCACACCCAAGAGGAGATATGTATGAAAAAAATTCAAGTAAGTAGGATTAGGATGAATGGGACATGAAATCTAAATATATCAAAAACCCATATGAGGGTGTTTGCAATTCTATCAATCTATTGGGATGTGTTCATGCCAATTCTACCAATTTTTTGGAATATAGGGTCAACAAACCATTGAGCAAGATTATTTATCATGAACCAAGAGTGCATGTGTAATTCACAAAAGCTTCACAATTTTTTATCTAGTTTTGACATTTTATGTTTTTGTATGTTTAGCACTAGGTAATTGCTCTCCGTGTTTCCTTGACAAAAAAATATAAATTTTTTCTATGTGTTTTTGTGTATTTGTCTGAGGATGAATTAAACAATTTCATTTTTTCATTTTAACATGAGATTTGTGCATGATCCCATTGAGTTTGGCCTTTTGAAAATTGTTTCAAATATATTTTCAAATGTTGACATATTTTATTAATTTTACAGTAGATAATTTTTATTTTTATTTTTATTTTTCAAACCTCAAATAAGGGTATGTAATAAGTGTCTTCAAAACTTAACCACCTACCACAAATCACAATTTTTATATACGTAGACCCTATCCTAATGGTGAAATTATGATTTTAATATATCTTCATCCAATGGGTAAGGGTAGATGCATGGTATGGTGTAAAAAAATTTAGAAAAAATTAGGGTTACATATATTATAAAAAGTGATTTCACTCACTTGGAGATTATTTAAAGATCACATGTAGTTCATTTGAATTTCAAACATAAAATAAATTATTCAATCCATCAATATGCAATTGATTGGTAATTGTATCATTGTGTAAAAATGCACCTATAATTTTATAAACATTGAGTTAGAATCCTTATTTTACAATAGATTATTATTTTTTATTTATTTTGAAAGTCCATTCTTAACCATGGTAAAAACAACACTTAACCAATCTACATTTTCAATGGAAAAACATTTTACAACATTAAAAAATCACAATTTTCATTATCATTATCACATAATGTACTAACAAATGTTTTTAAAACATCTAATATGAACTTCACACCTTGAAAAAAATTGAGAATTCTAATGAAGAAGATTTTTTTACATGGTTGTCTTTTTACATGTGTAAAATTTCACGGATAAATTACCATTAAATTTAATCCTTCATAGTCCTTTTTTATAATTGTAAAATTGTGACAAGGCTATTACAAAATGAAAATGTACTCCGTTTAATAATTAATTTGTTCATATTTGTTCCAATTTCATGATACAATGATATATTGGGACTTAAACCACCATTAATTGAAAATTTTAGTTACAAAATGTTTTCCAAACATCCATCATGATATATCAAGTTCCATAAGTTTGAAAATTATCAAACTATGATAGTTTTTTATTTACACTATAACATGCATTCACCTGTAAATGCACTAAAAACCATTTTATACCTTTACTTAAAATATATCCAAAATAATATACACATACAACATTAGTTAAAACCACAACAAGTATTTCTAATTTTTATATTCAAGAGAACCTTTGGTTTCAACTTTGAACTTTTTACTTTGTTTCAAGGTTGTCACCTCATCTATGTGTCCATCACAATACAACGAATGCATTTGTTATAGACGCAGCCTTATTTCACATTAATATAAAGTATGTTTAAGTCAACATAGGGTTGATCTAGGTCAAAGGTGATCTTAGATGCCTGGGGTAAACTTACGAATGACCAAAAGAAATTAGTTTTAGTTGCCATAAACCCTATGGCAACTAAAACGTCTTTTAATTGCCATAATAGGATTTTCGTCACCAAACAATTAGCATCTAAAAACTTTCGATCACCTTATGTATGTTGATCGAAACTCAATTTTGATTACTATACATAAAGCAACCAAAAGTTTTCAATCACCAATAGTTTGGCATTTAAAACCTTTTTTCAGTTGCCAATGACTACATTTTTTTGCCACTTATGGCTAAATTTTTGGTTGCCATCAAATCACTAAGTGTAGTGGTTGTTGAAAGTTTTCCAAATACATATTACATGTCTTTTCTTTCCAAATTTAATTGCCAATGACCAAAAAATTTCATTCGCCATCCAACAATCAAGCTTTTTTTAATGGCGATTGCAACCCATTTTTGATCACCATACATAAGATGACCAAGAGTTTTTGGTCACCAACACTTTCACAACTAAAACCCAATGATTACATTTTTATCACTAGTGATTAAATTTTTTGTTGTTTTTTGTTACAAAGCGTAATGCTCATCATTTTGATCACTAGTGATTAAATTTTTAGTTGTTTTTGGTCACAAAGCATAAAGTTCATTGAGAGCTTTCCAAAAAATATTACATGCGCACTTTTTCCAAACTTTGTCACCAATAACTAAAATTTTTGGTCATCATTCAATGATCAATTTATTTTTTGTGGTGACCAATTTTCAATCACCATACATAAGGTGACCAAAAGTTAAACCCTTTTTCAATCACCAATGATTGCAATATTTTGTCATTGGCAACTAAATTTTATGTTGTTTTTGGTTTCAAAGTGTAGAGCTCATTGAAAACTTCCCAAAAACACATTACATGCCACCTTTCCAATTTAGTTGCCAACAATTAAGTTTTTTCCTATAATGCCCAAAACCCATTTTTAGTTACCATACATAAGGCAATCTAAAGTTTTGAGTTGTCAATAGTTTGACAATTAAAACCCTTTTCGATCATTAATGATTGGAAGTTCTTATTATTGGTGATTGAATTTTCAATTATTGTTGGTCACCAAGAATAACACTTGTTGAAAGCTTTCCAAAAACATATTACATGTCAAAAAAATTTGATCACCAACTTTAGGTTGCCATAGTTGGCAACTAGATTTTCTTCAACCTATTGAAAAAAACATTTGTGAACTATTTGAAAAAATTTAATCATTCAATCGACAATGGCCATTGATCCAACAACTAAACAAAAATTTGTCATCGCTCAAAAAATTGGTCAATGCCTAAAATGTTTTTGAGCAACGTTCAAAAAATTTGATCATGAACTTTTGATCACCACAGTTAAGGATCAAAAAATTTCAATTGCCAAATCTAGTGACCAAAAATTATCAATCGCCCAAGTTGGCAATTGAAGTTTTCAAACCCTACCCCAAAAAAAATTGGTCATGAACCAAAAAATTTAAACATTGTCCAAAATAATTGGGCATTAACTGAAATGTTTTGGGCATCAACAAAACAAATTCACCCATTGGATGAATGGCAATTATTGATCAAACAATTAAATTATTTCAAGTAGTTAACAATTTTTTTCAAACAAATTAAAAAATGTAGTAATTAATTATGGCAACCAAAAGTTGGTGATTGAAATTTTTTGGTCGCCAAATTAAGTGATAAAAAAGTTGAAAATTCAGTCGCTAATCTTGTGGTGATGGAATTCATTTTCAATTAGTAATTTTATGGCGACCAAATCCATTTTCGGTTGCCATAGATAACAAGGGTAGTTTGGGTGTAATTAATTTTTTTCTTGCATCAATTATAATAGATGCAACTAAAGCATCAGAACAAATGTCAAAATGACCTCTAACACAAAATGGCTACATCATGTTGGTTTTGACAACTATGCTTTGTTTGAGAAAATCTTTAACATGATTTTTAAAAGAAACTTTTATAGTCATAAAACCTTTGATTTAAAAAACATTTGTCTAAATTTGGGACTTATCCAAGTTAAAATTTGGTCCATTTCCATCTACCTTACACACATGTAAAACTAAAACATTTGTGTAATATTTCTCTTGTGCAACAAGTGTATAAATCTTGAGATAAAAGATTGTGTGTACTTATTCATTGTTTACAACCAATTACAATTGACAACTTTGCTTAGAAGTATGGTTTAGTTTTTTTCCTTTTCAAAAATGTTGTATTTTTCTACTTAGAGAATGTGAAAGTCAAATCTAATTATTGGTTTTAATTTTAGTAAAAATATGGTTACACAATTCAACGGATCCCATTCCATTTTTAATAAAAAGTTTGTGAACCTTTTGTTCAAGTACACTAAAACCTAACCTATAACCAACCAAGGAACATTTTTTTTAGGAAAACTTATGGACAATTATTAACTATGTTCCCCAAGGGTATTATTGGTTCAATTTGCTTGGGAAAGTAACATTATCACATTCCCTTGGAAACATGACCTCCTTTTCATGAACAACATTACCTTCCCCAAGCAACATAATTAATGATCCCTAATTGAACTTCTTCAAGGAAATGTTGACTCGATTAGTTGCCCAAGGAAGTAAATTTTCTTGAATGAAAAGTCATTAAATGAAAAGCCATTTGAGAAGAAGATTATTGAAAATGGATTTGAACCTTGGGTTGTTCCACTTATAGAAATCTCAACCATTAAGCCTAGATCTTCTACTAAAAAAGTAAGTTATACTAATTTTAGTTGATGCAAATTTCATTTCAATTTGGGTAATTTTTTTAAAATTTGAAAAAATGATTTCACGTTAGGCATTAATGGTGAACAAGTGTACTTTTGTGATGAAGATTAAGCAACAATTAATTCTATGCTATCATTTAATGCTTACCATCTTTAGTTCATTTATTATGAAATACTTATACATGCATTGAAATTTTGAATGGGTGGCTATGATCAAGGTAATTTTCTTGCATTTTTGGCGACATTACAAGTGCAAAGCATAAGGCCTTTAGTTATGCACAAGCTAAATACTTTGGCATTTGGCTACAAGCAACAAATAAATTTCATTAAAAGTTGAGAAAATTTTCAACTTTGTTTTAGCAATAGTTGGCAAAAATCTAGCTAATGAAGAATCAAATCGTAGCAATATTGCCCATAAATTTAGAATATGGACAAGATGCAAAAAACTTGGTATGTAATTTCAAAACTTTGTTATTTAATGTATTGTTTCCAAAAAATCAAGTAAAGAACTTTATCCAAAAATTGAATCAATTTTTCCAAAAGGGACAAACAAAATGACTAAAAGTAAAAACTATAAGTTCCTTGACAAAAAAAACAACTAAGGAGAAAAAACAAGCATTTGTTGCCCCATTAAACCTTTATCATCCTACTTTTCATCTTTTGCCACTCTTCAAAGGTTGTATCATACAAAAAGTTGTCCAAGATAAATGAATTCTAAGAATATAGGCAGACCACTAGGTGGAAATATTTATTGAATCTATTTTTGGATTTCATGAAGTTGAAAATGTTCGCTTGTCCTCCATGTTCCCTAACATTGGAACTGGAACAATTTTCTAAGTTTGAAATATTTTAATAATGCTTCACAACATCTTCAAGGTTGAAAAAAAATTCCATAATCAAATGAAAGGATTCACAAGGATTAGTGATTCCATGGTAAAATCAACATTTGCTTTCATGATGCATTTGAAGGTGTTACATTGGAGCTCAAAGGCAGTTAATGAAAGAATAGGTGAAGATACCACATTTGACCATCCCTCATAAAAATAATGTTTTTTCAAAGGGGTGAAATGCTTTTGAAGATTCTCCTTTACATCAAATTGGAACAATATTGAATATACATTATCCCATAGTGTCCATCAAGTAAATTGTCATGAATTAACTATTCAATTTTTTTGTTAAAAACTTTGCATCCCCAAGTTTAAGACACCACAAAAAATGAAGTGAAAGTGAAAGACAGAAAAATATTTAGGTCTAATGGTGATGAAGTGAAAGACATTAGAACTTGGAGTTTACCCTAGCAAACTAACAAGAAGGATGACCATTGATGGTCATCACTTTAATGGTTTAAATGTTCATAGACTAATGACGGACACAAAACATATATATGACAATTTTGGCAACATATATAAATTAAACATTGATTAGTTGCCAAAATTGTCATATACATATATAAACAAACATATATAATGACATTCTTTCACATATAATCTAGTAGCAAAATAATTTGTGGATGAACCACAATTGAATTACCATGTAAATTTTCATATGTCCACCTCACAGTACCTATGTAAGTGGAAAAGTATTGTAGGTGGGTAGGTAACGTAAATAATTGCTATGTATGTTGTTAAATAGGTAAAACAATTGGAAGCTACTAGGTAGGTAGATACTAATTTTGTTTTTTTATAAAAATGTTTTGTAGCCAAAGTGGCTATCATGCACAATTTTTTGCACACTTTCTACAATTTTTATTTTTTCTCACTTTTGGCAATGGAAAACCTCCCAAGTCACTTCAAGTTTAGATTTTTGAATTTCTCTTTTTCGCAAATTTCACCAATAAAAAAAAGGTTAATAGATACACATGGATTGTTAGTATATATAGCTAACCATGATATCATCTTTTTTTTTTTGAATTTTGTGATATTGCAAGACTAGCTACTTACAACAAGATTTAGTGAGATATGGATACAACAAATGTAACACTAGAATTTTTTTAATCCTTTTATATTGTGGCTAGGCGTAAGGATGGTAAAGTATTTCATAAAATATTTCCAATTGGCAATCATAGTCATAATTATGACATAACCATTAAAAGATTTATTCAAAAGGTTCATTAGGAAACCACGGGGCCTCCATTGAGTTTATGATAACTTACATGTAAAGTTTGGGGAAACTTAATATAAGAAGGATGGAGGAAAAGTATGTTCAAAAGTGGTTACTTTTCAAAATTTTCAAATATTTTAATGTTAAGTCTATGATAGATTATGACTATATATGAAAAGTCGAACCTACATTAATGTATATTAAACCATTATCAACTTTGAAAATATGCAATTTTCAATTGAAGTCCTATTTTCTTGTATTTGTATTTGTAAAATATATTTAAATGCATATTAAAATATGTGGTTCTTCAATGTTATACATGCAATCAAAAACCCTAACTCTTATTCATCATTGAGATAGATGTTATCCATAAGTTTAATATGTTAAGGCAAAATTTATGAACGTTTTCCAAAAAACATAGAAAGTATCTTTAAGTGGGCATAGTTTCTTGAGCTTGGATCTATCTAGATGCTCTAACATTTGGTAGAAATTTGACAATTCAAAAAATCTGACAAATTAGGTCTTCTTAAAAAAAATCGTCATGTGTTGATGTTGTTGGGCACCTTTTCCCTCAAAACGGCAAAAATTCTCCACAAAAGAAACCATTGAACCATGGTGATTGGCTATGCAAGAAGAATACAACACAAAAATGTTTCATGTTCCCAAACTATCCATCCTACATGATGTGTTGGTGAGGTGTTCATTCATTGTAGCCTTCCCAAATTCCGCATACATCTCCAACAGCTTCATCTCCTACACCATTAGGTGTTGTTCTACATGATGTGAAAAAGGTTTAAATTTGAACAGTCCATGTGCCCTTCACATGTGAAAGACAGCTCCAGAAACTACTCTTCACATTGACAAATTCATGACAGAGCCCTTCACAATTGACAGATTGTTCGAAAACTTGCCCTTCACAAAAACACAAATGTATAAACCATTGACAAGTTGGATTGAAAATATATTCAAGCATCTCCAGAGAAAACACTAAAATGGCATGTATGTCAAATTTTGGATGAAGTTAACATCACAATGCTCTGAAAATGGGCACACTTACAAATTTCAGAAGATATATTGAGTGTCAACGACCCTTTAAAGGTTTAAGAATGAATACTAATAGTTGGATGACCACATTGGATTGGATGACCATGTATGATGCAGGCCCAACAAGGTCAACATGCACACTAAAGACCATGTACATTCAATCTGAAAGTACATCTTCTAATATAGAATTATGTGGAGTTTTACTTTTAGCATGTTGCCCTTTACATGTGAAGTAAATCAAGTAAGAGATTGCAATTCACTTTTGAGTTTCCCAATAGTGCCTCCAAACCCTAAATTAGGTTGGAACTTGGGACAACTGTGTTTTGTTCCACCAGGTGCAGGACAGTGTTAATTACAAAGTACATATCTCCTGCAAACCCAAGACACAGAATCATAATGAACTAAAAACACTTCAGAACATAAGGAAGAAAGAGACATAGGTTGCCAATGGTGTTTGGTTGCCAATTAAATCTATGTTACCTGTATTTTGACTCATAAGTGGTTAACTGCACAACGTAGTTTTATACCCATTTTGTGTGTGTAATAGTGGTTTCTTTATACCCTCTTCAGTTTTTTTCTTTTTTGCAATGAAAAATTGTCAAAAGGAGACACTGATTCAAAATTTTGGCGAAAATTCCTTTTCTTTCAACAACAAGTTGCCATGTTTCAACCGTGCTTTTTATTATTATTGGGGAAGCATGTCAGGGCAGGTCTCTATACTGGCTGCACTTGAAATGCTCTGGACAGAACTGTTGACAATTAAGTCGAAATCTGTCTGGGGCTGATTGCTAGACTATAAAATTGAAAAAAAACTGACCCTGTTGGGTCTGAATCAGTCGTTTTTTTTTGGGCGAAAAATTAGCCAAAACACAACACATTTTTCTGAAAGTAGACTATTTTGTCACAAATTTTGGTTTTCAAAACAATTGCCAAATTGCAACAGAAAACTGTTTCTCTTGCCACATTCATGTCTATTACCTACACATTTAAGAGTTCTCTAGAAAAGGTCCAATGGTTAGGTCAAAAGATGCTTGCCAATTTGGCTCCATCAGGGAATTGAAAAAAGAAACACTGGTATGGATTTTGGATCTTCCCATACATTTCAGGTTATAGAAGAAATTCTGAAAATCTAACACCCATTACTCTTTTTCGGTTGGACAATATTCAACCCATTTGACCCAAGGAATTAAGCAGCAGAGTGGTATATCACGGACCCTGCAAACATCAAGGAGTACTGAATTTTTTATTATTATAACTATTTTGATACTAGATAACCACTCAGTATTTCAATTTTAGTTTTGTTAACTCTGATATTAATCCTAGTTTAAATCACATCTAGTGCCGAAAAAAAACAATGTGCAGCTACCTGATTTGTGCAAGTAAGTCACAAACAGGAAACAAATTTTCGTGACAATTTTGGCATAGCTTTAACTTACAGGGATGAACCTAAGGAAACCTGAAACCACTATCTAGGTTCAACCTGGTAGGAATGCTTTGATTTTTGTCGGTCAGGGTATGAATGGGGGTTACAGCCTATTAATAACCCACCCGAGTAGGATCTCACCACAGTATCCAAGAGTCCAGTACCTGGCAGTCAGGGTATCTCAACAGTTTTTCTACAGAAGTAAGTAGGGCTTTCAGTTATGAAATATCCTTGTGGATAACCCATGGTCAGACTGACACCCACAGAACACCACTTACTACCTAAATTTTGTGGGCTGCTTTAAGCATCAACTTAATGTTCCATTCCGGACTTGATGTCATGAGCACTGGGTAATGCTTTTGATCTCCCAACTTGAAGTTGGATGATACTTCAGCAACATTCATTCCCTCCGAACTCCACTAGTAGTTGCCGATAATGCACTAGTGGTGATACTGACTATGCCATAACTAAGTTGACTTCATATTTAGCACTGCCCGTGCAAGAGAAGAGTTGAAAATTAGTCATCAATTGAGCACTCACGGTTAAGCATACTGACCTTGTGCTAACATACCTGAAGCGTGAAATCATGATGTATTATTCGTTCCAACATCTTGGGTACAGTTGACTTTCACGACTTTGCACAAGTTTCAAAGCCTGTAAGGTGCAAACAACATCTCATTAGTTGGACATCAATGACAGAAAACATACCTACGATTCACCCATCAGCTGGGTTTGTCATATTATAGGGTTCAATTTTTTCAAAACTGTAAAGAATTTGAATTACAAATTCCAATTACACTCAAACTCTATACAAACTGATTTGCTAATCCTACATTCCCATACGTGTCATCATCTGCTTCACAAAGATTACTTATGTACACCGATCTGTCATGTGGAACCATGATCATGGAATTTTTGTCTGCATTGGGTAGATGTATGGTATCGCCATCTACCCACAATATTACTTGTGTATCTACTTTAAGTGGACATCTGATACAATACCTAAAATCTGCACTGAAAAATATTCTGAGATGGCATATTTGTGTCTGTAGTAGACACAGATCAAATTCCCTAAATTGTATTGATCTTATCTTCTGCGTGACACATATTTTGGAAGTTGAATGGATCATTAAATACACTGTTTAAGGTTGGAAAGTGTCCAACATTTGCCTCCTTTCCTAAACTGGCCACACACATACAAAGGAATGGGGAGATGTGAAATTGGCAGGCTTGCGTGGAACCTACGTGGAGTAGTCGCATTCTACAGGACAAGTTTGGAACCCATGAAGCTGGTTATAAGTAACAGGCTAATTATCACAGAGTTCACCCAATTTTCAAGTATTTCGGATCACAGAAAAGAAAGCTCTCGAAAACCAGGGTCAAGACTGAGACTTACAAGATCTGAAAGAATATTGGAAACTTGCCTGCCTGCAGTGCAACCACGATGTTTTTTTATGCTGGGGCATTGAAATGTGTTTTCAGATCAGCAGCATCTGTATTCTGTGTGAAGAAACGAACAATGAAGTCAAGCCAAAACACCAAAAGAGTATTTCCAGAGATCAACAATAAGTGATGCAATGCAAATTTTTTGAAGTCATCGAGCAACACAACTTAGAAAGGATGCATGCAGATGTAATATGCTTCGGAAGGTCCCTTATGAATCGTGACTCTGCAGCAAGTGCAAGAATCTACAACAGGCATGTTCATTCTCCTAAACTTCAATTTATCGTCTTGCTGCAGCAGAGAAAGCGTGATCATATCTGACCTTGCAGTCAACAGAGAGGTTGTCGACTCCCAAGAAACAGTTGGGATGCACCTGAAGACATAAAACTGTCACTCCCTCAGCGTCCAGCTCGTTACGGTCCATTGATCAAGCTAAATCTGCACACAGGTTATGCCACTCCAAAACAGAACTGTGGCATACAACACTAAGCATGAATTCACACATCTCAAGAACTCATAGGGACACTCCGGAACTGACAGTCTTGGATCCAAAATATTTACTCGAGTGTCCGATTCAACAGTGCTCATCGCTAAACCGCAGTATCAAGAATTCGCGCCGAGCGATCTTATGACCGAAAAAAGCTGCTCTGAAAAACTATGCAATCTGCAGGGCTACTCTGCACCACAGCGAAACTTCACGCATGTGCAGACAACTGAGTTCTCTCGATAGAGATGTGTTGACTGAATCTTAAGAGAGAATTACGTTTGCGAAAAAAGTTCCTGAAGCCTCTGAAGCACACCGGTGAGAGTCAGCTAACCACGCCGTGGCCCGTTACAAAACTCTCCAAGAAGACCTCAAGAAGAAAGGACAGAGTGAGAAGGACACTGGCGAAGAGAGACAAGACAAAGTCTCTGCTTAAAGAGCTGTTGCTGAAGTACTTCTGAAAGAATAAGAGGACTTGTTGTAACTGGTCTTCTCATGATCGGCATGGCTGCTGCACTGCAGGACTGATCATAGAAAACAGCATCACCACCTCCTCCATGACTCGCGACCTTTCTCTTCTTCTTCGTGTCCTTGGTGACCAGTGTCGAAGACGGCACTGCATCATCTTTCCCAATATCGTCCAGGGCTTCAAGGAAATGCGCCTGCAACTGAAGGAACTTCACGTACTCAATTGCCTCATCCAGCATTGTAGCGGTGTCCATCTTCGTACCTCCGGGAATGAGCTTCTCTAAGATCCTGATACGTTCACTGATCCTCTTACGCCTGTTGCGAGCAGTCACGCTTTGTGGTTCAATTGAGGTCGTCGCGATCTTAGCATTTGCTTTTCCACGTTCTGCGAGATTTCCAGGTGTCGTAGCGCCTCCAACTCGAGCTTGAACTCCTCCGGTTGAAGCTTGCCAAGGGATCAGAGGCGGGTCTCGGATCTTGATCTCTTTGCAGGCTTCTGCTGAGGACAGTGGGGAGAGTGCGAACCCCAGCCCTTGTGTCATGTCCGCAGCAAGAAGATATTGCGGAGGATACTGATCTGGTGCATGTCGGAAAACGCTCTCTCGATCATTCGAGGAGGAGAAATTCCTGTCACCACGATTGAAGGAAGCGACCGCGGTACTTGTCGCCCATGGCATTAGCACGTCGAAGGAAGTTGACGCCGCCAACACATGATGCTCTCTTCCAAACTGCATCGCGTCGTCACCTTCTTCGGCTTGATTGTAGATCCAAGAAGCATCCGGTAACGGAAGGAAATTCTCGTGCTGTTGCATGCCTTCAAGACTCAAGGAATGCACAGTACTATTGCAGTCGCATAAGGCGCAAGTTCCGTCAGAGACAACTGACGATGAGTACCGCTCTGCTGGAAAGTTAGGCATACATTCCGTCAGACGGAGCATATCGGGCTCGACTTTCCAGTTCTCATTGGCCATGTTAATACTCTCAGACGAAGTGTCTTCTTGCGAGGCGCTATTGCACGTCGCACATTGTGCTGGCCACATCGCCTCCTCCGCCGTGAACATCGGAATGCTGCTGCAAGTACTAATATTGTATTGCTCTTGATTAGCCAGAGTGTCGAACTGCAGCCTCTGGGATATCTCGCACTGCATGGACGCGAAATGTGGATCTGCAAGGGCATCGGCCGAGGGTTGCAGATTTCTGTACAAACCGTGATCGAGAGTCTCATACGCGCCTTGATGAAAACAAGTCAGCATATCGCTGTTGAAAGCCGGGGCTCTAGACATTGGCGCGCGATCATATTTCCAGGAATGGTCAGTCCCAAGGAGAGTGGGATCCGTTGTGGACCACGTCGAGACTTCCGGAGCTAGCTGTTGATAAGCTGGTGTGCGGACTGCGACGAGAAAGTTATCCTCGAACAACGCCGTGCCGAGCGACATTCCGTGTACAGTGTTCTGTTGATCTTCCATCCTGATCGGTTCTTCACCTCTCAAACTGACGGTAAAATCGCCAGACAACCCTCTGGGACTGACGGGAGACATAATCCGCCAAGTTGTACTTGCAGCGTACTACGGTATCAGGAATAGATCATCAAAGGAAGCTTAGGACACTGCTGCAATATGTACAAGTCCGCACGATACTGACAAGACATCGAATCGAGGACACCAGAAGAGGGAAAAAGTCTATGAAATGGGGATTTCGCACTCCGATGCCTGCCAAACGTCTCGGCATTCGTCAAGACAGAATGCACAACTCTTGCAATGAAAACACTGGGATCAAAGAACTTATAAGACACACCGGTGGAGGAACCTCTACTTCGAGATAAAACCTGATTCGTCCGTGGTTCAGATCCTTGAAGATTCCTGTCTAACTACCATAGCTCCGTACGCACCAGAGGGCCAATTTTCTGCAATACCAGGCCGTGTATATAACTTGTCAAGACACGATCCAGAAAAGAAAGAAAGAAAGAAAGAGATAAACGAAATGCATATTGAGATCACTGCAGCATGAGAGTATCACCATCATCACCGAAGGGAAAAAAAAGAGCGCAGAATGAACACCAGTCCAATATATAACCACTCATGTGACTTCAGCAACACGCATTCATGAAGACAGGAAGTTCGGAGGATATCAGACGAGGTTTGGAAACCACAAAGATTACAAAGTGGTTCTCGAACCATTTTGGCTCTTGAAAGCTCAAAAGAAAGCGGGGGCGGGGCAGGTCTCGAATCATCCATTACCAAATAGAATACCGCCAAGGAGAGGGAATGCCATCGCATATCGCAGCAGAGCAGAAGACGCCGCTCTCCTCGCACGACATGATGAAGACAAAGCGCAGCTCTGACAAGCGCAACAACAAACGGAAATCCCAATCGCCCCATCATCGCCTGGAAGGCTGTCGGGCACTACATCTACAATGTCCAGTGGACAACTCTATTATTCGGTAGTTATTCTCAGAAGAGAAATTAAATGCGTTACAGAACCCAAGAATGCTCTACTTTGAAGTTGGCCACAAGAACATCCCCATTTACCCATTGGTTTTCGAACCATATTTACACGTCAGTCTGTCGCTACGAGAAGTCACCACCATCTGGTTCCGGTTCTTTGAAGTGTTCAGAAACTAGAGAACCATCGGTTCCAATGTCAAAAAGAAAAATTTCGGAATAAAAAATCTCAGTTCTGTTTTGGCTATTCCAAGACCTTCAAAAGATCATTACTGTAGTAGCGTGACGGATTTAGCACAAAAATATCGGATAATTAATTTAAGTTTAATTTCCTGGTTCAGGGTTTGAAGAGGTTTTAATTCTGAAAATTTCGACAATAAAATATAATTTTATTGTAAGGTACCCAGGTGGTGAGACTTAAATAATCTTCCATTTTTGTACAATTCATTTTTCCAGGTTTATGTAAACAACTCTCTTTTTATTTCCTTGCTTCTCTCCCCTTTCATAGAAAAGAAATATTTCCATGGGACCGTGTAAAATTGGGGAATGTCCGCTGGCATCATGGCTTAAGGTTCCCTCTAAATTCTGGAGGAGATCTCTCAAAATACACATACAAATAAAAAGGGAGTTATGTGTGAGGATGGGGGCAGGGACTAACACTAGGCATTGAAAAAACTCACCTCCACAACTTGCATGTCAAGGTTCCTTATTTCCCTAAAGCATCCATCCTGGGGCATCACACTACACATAATGCACAATTTCTCTTCCATTTGCTTAAGGAACCTCCGTTTAAACATTCAAATATAAACCTTGTGCTTCCCTTGTAGTGTAAAGGAAAGCTTCTTCCAAATGTCAGGGCTATATGCTGAAGAACAACACTAATGTTCTGGTGAAGAAAATGTTCTTGGGCCCAAGAACATAGTGTGTACTTCAGCCAAGAACACGGTGAGGACCTTGGGAAGAAGCCTTCCCCTTCTTGTAGGCTTGTTACAATGGGTACCAGTGTAGGTGGCAGTTCACCCAAGTTCTGTATTTACAGGGTACAGGAAGTTACTTGCTTGTACAAATAAGTACCTAACTTGTTTAGGGTTTGAGGGTTAGGGTTTTAAGTCAGGGGCGAGGGCCATCCAAAAATACAATCCATATCCACTCACAGCTTTCAGAACCCAAGTGCTGCACTTATGGTCAATCATTTCCAGCAACTATGAGATATAATCACATGCAACCACAGGTGTTCCAATTAGTATTTGTTGGGCCCTTAAGCATGCATTAGGTATGCATTAGATATGCATTATGCATCTGGTACATAGATGCATTAGGTTTCTGCAAAAACCCTATGCTTCATAGCATTTTTATTTCAAAATATTATAAAATCCAAACGGGTTACTATGAGTATAAATTTCTAAATAATAATACTATGGCCTATGAGTAGAAAGATGAATAATATGAAAATTAAATTATACATTTTATGAGCCTTACCTTGAGAATTTTTTGATTAAGGAGTTAGGTTTGAATTTATGAATTCATTATAATCACTCATTCTTCAAGTCCATATAATTAACTTTTAATTATGCTCAATCTAAATTATGCTCAAAGATAATTATATGGACTTGACTAGATCTTAAGAAAGTAGATTTCATACAAAGATTGATAGATCTACTCCAAAATTCTAGGCTAAAACAACTAAGTAAAAGAGCAAATGTAAGAGAGCAATCAAAACTTGTCAAGGCAAATGAAGTGTTCATCAACAAACTATTGTAAAGAAAAATAGACCCAAAGAAAAATGTTTGTAAGTTGTAGGCAAGGGTTTTTTTCAATAGATATTTTGCAATTTTTAAATTTGAAAAAATAGTTTTGAGTCTTGACGTTAAAAAAGGAAAAAGAAATGAAAAAAATGGCACAAAATTGATCAATTTTGAAAAAGAAATTAAAATTACAACAAAATTTCTATAATAGGTTCCAAATAGGTAACCAACCCTATAGCAAGATGCTTAATTTTAGATATAACTTCTTGTGAATGTCATTGCATTGGCGACATCACAAAATTGGAGAAAACCAAAAACAAAAAAAAACTGGGAAAAAAAACACAACAAGGTTTGTTTTTCAATTTTGTGATGTAGGTTGTAGTAGCCAGATTTGGTTATAGACCAAATTCATAAATACAAAATTTTGAAGTTTTGGCTACCTCTAGGAACCTATTGTAGAAGGGAATTTTTTTTCATTTATATTCTTTTTCAAAATTGCCTTACTTAAGGTGTGGTTTTTTTTTTTCCACTGAAATCTTTTGAATATGTCGAGATCATATTTTTCTTGTCGAAAAATGAGAAAAGAAAAAAGAAAAAGAAATTATAATTATTAAAGACTGGAACGTGTAAACACTTTGTGTAATATTATTGTTGGGTTTCTCAGGAAAAAAAACAAATTTAAAAGTAAAAACAAAAATGAAAAAGATCTAAAACTCGAGAGCAGGTAATTTGAATACTTAATAAAGAAGCACATTTGAGAATTTATGGATTCCGATTTTTCCTCCTCATGACGGACGGCACCTTTACTGCCAAGAGAGAGTACCTTGAGTGCTTTATACAACTTTAATGGCAGGAGCGGCTGCTTACGACCGATAGCAACGGAAGAAATACAGCACACAGTACGCACGCAAAGGCGCAAAATGCTCCCTCCGTTGATGATTGCTACATAATGACTGACTGAACTCCGGCGCAATTTGTAAACGCACGGAAAGCAAAACTTGTGTAAGGAAAAAAAATAACTAACACAAATAGTCATACACCCATTTTAATGAGGGAGAATGAAGTTGCACATTCAATGCTGCAATCGGAAGTTGAACGGAGCTCATTAACGCTGGAGAACCAAATCGCTGCACATTCAATGCACGGATGGTCACTACTGGCGGGCCAGAGTTTCTTTTCAGGATTTTATGTTGTAGCTAAAGTGGCGATCATCCAGAAAATAGATTGACTAAATAATGGCTACATACTAGATATGAAAGAAGGGTTTAAAAAACACAGAGCCCTTCTATATTCTTGGCCGCCTTCTGGAAGCTTTCATAAGACTCTGGCGATATTTGGAATTTTTTTAACTCGAAATCTGGCGAGTTTGGGCCATTTTCTTTTCCCATCAATTTGTTTTTTGTATAGGTCAAAATCTTATTTTTCAGGTCGAAATTTGGCGAAAAATCTCCATTAAAAGAACCACAACTCTTTCTTTCTTTCTTTCTTTTTGTCAATTTTGTGATGTAGCCAAAGTGGCAATGATCTCCAAGAAATTTATTCAAATTTGGTGACAAGCTAAATATGAAAGTAAAATTTGTTAAACACCCTTCTAGCACACAATATAGAAGGATGACTTCTTTTTTTTCTTATTATTATTATTATTGGTAGCCAGATTTGCTTTAATATGAATCCCCACCTTGGGTACATTACAAAATTGAAAAAAGAAGCGATGACTGCAGCCTAGTGTTTTTTTCTTTTTTGAAATTTCTCAGCAGCAGTGGGAATAATCCACAAGATGATTTAGCCAAAAGTGTGGATGATCTAGCCAGATTTGGGGATAAAACTTATGAAAGTAAGAATGTTAAGAATCCTTCTATATTTTTAGCTACCTCTAGCAAATGATTTGGCAATTTTATTTTTTTAATTCCGAATTTGGCAACTAAAAACTCATGAAACCATTTTATTTTTTTCATTTTTTTTAAAATCTGAATTTTGCTGCAAATTCACACTACTTTTTTTTAAACACTGGTGTGCAAATGCACATTACAAACCAATGTTGGCCACTTATTAAAAACATGAACAAACTAGTGTTGGCAGGTTTTGGGAATTAAACAAGTTCAGGTTCAAGTTCTAGGGTGTCTTAACTCAAGTTTTCAAGTTTTATTGGAACTGTCATTAGAACTCAACTAAGCAATCAACCTCATTTCAAAACTCAATTAGAACTTGAATTGTGAATGATACCCTGTTTTGAAAAGAATTCAGGTCCTCTAGGTAGATAAATATAATTTTCTTATGTAAATATATATATATATAATCTTACATTATTTTTATAATGATTAGGCAAGTTATTGGTTTTGATTAATTTGTACATATTTAATATTACATATTTTCTATGTTAACTACTTGAACAAACTAATACTATATTTTTAAAGACTTATGTTTTGTTGTGTGTAAGGGAGATGAAACAAGACTTAATCTTCAACCAAATCAATTTTACAAAGTGTCTTACAATTTGGTCTCAAATTTCAAGAATCTTATGAAATGGAATGCACAAATTTTCAAGTACCTTCCATTTTGTAAGATTCTTTAAATTTACAAAGTTCATCATGTTGGAGAAGGAACCCCTTTTTGGGTCTTCTTAGATTTTCAGGCCCAACCTTGGGCTTTCACCCTTCGGTTAGGCACTTAAATCCAAGAAACCCCCTCAAAGGGGTTTCTTCCCCTGTACATAATGAGAACTAAGAATTGCCAATCATGTACAAAAGTTAGGGTAAAGCCCTTGGTTGGGCATTCCCAAGATAAGCAGCCTAGGATGAGATCATGTATGGCAGTTTTTTTTTTGGGGTGAAAAGTTGCTTCAAGGCAATAACAAAAATTTGTCGAATTGTAACAAAAATTTGATTTTTTGGGGAGTGTGTCATTAGATTCATGCCTCCTACCAACACATTTATGAGTTCTTTGGAAAAGGTTTGCCAAATAAATCAAAATGGCCCCATCAACGAATTTTTAGGGCGAAAAAAAAAAAAACATTGATAGGGTAAACTTGCCCACCACCAAATAGAGGCCAGTCATTGAGCACCCATGTAGTGCAGCAACTAACCTATGTCAAAACAAAAAATTGCTTATGGGTGTTGTCTTCTTAGCCCACTACCAAATGCTTGGTTGAAAAAAAAATTGTTCTAGGTTTTTCATATTGGTGACCAGCCATCAAATTTAAATGTTTAGTATTAAGGGTTTAAGTGGGTACATTTGTAAAAAAATTGAATAATTTTACAAGGCACTAATTTAGTGATGGGCCATGAATTGATTTTCATTATGCAAAGAGGGGAACATGAGGGATACTTTTAATGTTTGGTCATGTGAAAAAAATGATCCAATTTTATAACAACCCCAAGTTTGGGGTGGGAATGAGTGTTTGGTCATAGGTAATTGGATTGCACACTAAAATGAACATCATTAGTTTGGTGATGGGGTGCAAAGGTCATGTTAAATAGCACACAATTGGCTATAAACAAGGATTAGGGTTTATAAGAATTTAATGCAAAAATAGCAGCTACACATTAATTAAAAAAGGATTTTGAATCTCCCCCCAAGTTCAAGCACATCCCATTCTCATTGAAATTAATTTGCTAAAATTCACAAGGTTATGATGCAAGGTTTGAATTCATAATCTGTCTTTCAAATTCACAAGCAAAATTCTTTCAACATGTCAAAGCTTCCAAATTGCAAGAGGGATAATCTGAAATCTTTCATCAATATTTTGAGAGCAAATGGGCTCGACCATTTAAAAGAAAATAACATAGGAGTTGTAGAAAGTTTTAGATAAAAAATAGAAGTCCTAACATATAAAATTAGAACAAGAAGGGCATTTTAAAATAGCCAAAGAAAAGTTACAAGAACTAAAGGTAGATCAACAAAATATAAATAGTACAATAGCCAAAAAAAATCTACAACAATTTGAACATCAAGGATCAGATCCTAATGTTATCAAAAAAAAGATAGGAACTCAAGATTTAAGGGTGGATGTAGAAGGTCAACTAGGAAAACTTGCAATAGATCAACTTTACAACCAAAAGTTTAAGAATTTTTTATATTACCATTGTGTGTAAAATTCTATAATTTGTAGATACAATCTAATTAATCATAAGAAAAGCAAATTTTATCCAACTCCAAGAAATTGCAATTTGTTGTACACACCTACGCTTGTACAAAAACAACAAACTAGAATTTAATTTAGGATGATTTTGAACAATTTTATGCATTGATAACTTCTTCCCAACAACTATAGATATATGCAATTCAAACATACCTTGATTTGTCATACTTCTTTGAAAGTTGGGCAAAATACACAAAATTCAAGTTTGTACTTCTTATAGGGCCAAATAACACACCCCTAATGTGTTAGAGGTTGGGACCAAGGCAATCTACATCATGATGATCAATGTACCTTGTAGAAGGTGAAGTGGATTACAAAAGGAGCCAAGCCACAACAAGGAAAATGTCCTACCATCTTTTGGACAAGAACTAGCAACAAAATAGAAAAAAGTTAATAGATGGAATCCTATAATCATTAAAGGCAAATGGACAATTGAAGCATTGGAGGAGGCCATGGATGCAATTGAAAATGGGATAATTTCATTGAGGAAGGCAAGTAGGCATTGGAAAATACTTATTACTTCATTGTCTAATCATTTGTATGTGAAAACAAGATCTAAGAAACCTGGACAAGCAAGCGTGCTACTAGTAAAAAAAGATTAGGCTATGGTTGCTTAGGTTTTGTCTATGCAAGAAGTTGGGCTATCAATTAGTTTACAACAATTAAAAATGAAAGTCACAAAATTGACTCAAACAAGGCCAACACCTTTTCGAAGAAGGGTACCAAGGACCTTTTGGTGGTACTGGTTCAAGAAGAAATGTCCTTAACTTAGCATTTATCAAGTTGAAAGATTGGATATTAGCCAAGCACAAGGGCTAACAATTCAATCTTGCCAAAAAATTTACCAAAATTTACAATCTTTTTACAACAAATACAACTATGTTACAAACCATATCTAGAATTTTGATGAAACATGCATTCAAGCAGGAAGACAATTAGGAATAAAAGTTCTTGCAAAACAAGGTTCACACCAAGTGTATAGCACTATCCTAAAATCTAAGGAGTGGTTGACTGTTAATTGTATGGTCAATGCAACAAAAATAGCATTGTCACAATTCTACATATTTAAAATAGAGAGGATACATGACAATTACATACAACTTTGTAAGCCAAGAACTTATATGGCTATGCAATCAAAGGCATGGATGATTACCTTCCTTCCAAAAAGTTTCTATGTTTTTTCAAAAGGTTTATACTAAGTGGAATATCCTTAACAAATAGGCATCTACTCATCTTAAATGGGCATGGGTCCCATGTCACCCTTGAAGTAATTGAATAAGTTAAAGAGTTTGGGTTGGATATGATTATTCTACCTTCACATACATCTCATGCATTTCAACCCTTGGATGTGGCTTGCTTCAAGCCTTTTAAATAGTTTTCAAAAAGGAAAGAAACATAGTAATGGTTCAAAGGAATTACATAAAACCAAATAAGATAACATTGGGAAGGTGGGTAGACAAAACGTTAGACCTAGCACTTACAAGAAAAAATATCATGTTAGGGTTCAAAGGTAGAAGGATTTAACCACTTAATCATAAGGTCATGGATTCAAAAACTAGTTTTAGTACTTTGTACATGTTACAAAATCAAGCCAAGGAAGAAGAAGAATAAGAGTAGGACGATAGTGAACAAGAGTGGACAAAGGATAGAGAAAAGGAGCTTTTTGTTTAGAAAAGAAAAGCACTAGTAGTTGCTAGTGAGAATGAACAAAAACACAGAAGAAAAGCACCAACAACTATTACAACTACTATAGCAAATGAATAAAAGAAAGAAAAGAGGGCATTAGCAACTATTGTTAACAATGAATAAAGGAGAAAAAAGAAGAGCAACTAGTGAAAATGAACAAAGGATAAAAAAGAAGAATAGGGAAAGATGCAAAAAATGAACAAAGGAAAGAGAAAAGGAATAGTTGCTACTAAGAATGAACAAAGGAGAAAAGAAAGTAGTAGTTATCGAAGCTGAGTTAAAGGGTAACGCAAGAAGGTCAAGAACTAAAGAGCAATGTAAGAGGGTTAAAAATTAAAAAATAGCATGAGAAGGTTATCAAAAGCAATGCAATAGCATTAAAGGGTCAAAGAACTACAAAGTAACACAATGTTACAATGCAAAAGGGTTAAGAGCTAAGGAGCAACACAATGCAACAACTCAAGAAGGTCATGAACTAAGGAGCAATGTAAGAGGGTCAAGAACTGAGGAGTAGCACAGCATAGCAACGCAAGAAGTTCATGAACTAAGGAGTAGCATAAGAGGGTCAAGAGCTCAAGCGCAACGCAATAGCGTAAAAGGGTCAAAGAACTAAGAAGTAGCACAACGCAACAATGTAAGAGGGTTAAGAGTTGGGCTTCAGTTCTTCTTTCCGTGGGCTTTCTGAAAATTCTAAAGCCCACTTGCAATTCTTCTCGCCTTGTAGCCATGGTCTTTAAGCACATTAAAGCCCTTGAGTGAGAGGCACTACTGGATTCTTCTGGCCACACTCGGCTCCACCTCCCACAGGCCCTTATTCCAGTAAAACCCCTGCCCTAGGGCCTTACCTACCACATAAAGTCCCTCCCAGTCTTATGGAGTAGGGTTAAGGTCCCTCCTTGTTATGAGGAGGTATATTCATGGATATAACATGCCCTTCACAGTTACTATGAAATTTCTCTGAGTGCTGGAAATAACATGCCCTTGAAATATAATATGAAATTTGTGTTAGTGCTGTACATAATGTGCCCTACAAATATGCTATGAATTACATTGGGCTACTATTACCCGCTTAGTGTAATGAACTTCCCTGTATTCTTAGTAGTATTGCTTGCTTAGAGTACTAGTTCCATAGCACCCAAATTGTGAAGAAGGCACAAATTCCTAATGCACACTACTCACGACTCATTACATCAATTAGCTCCACTACAGGAATATGAAAGTAGCTCTCTGAAGCATTATTTTAGTGGTACTGGGATGGGTTCAGCTCAGGAGTGTCAAATAATTTATTTATTTCAAAATTTAAGATTCATGTGAGTTTTTAATTTTGAACTCTGAAGTTGAGTTAAAATTTAACATGTAATTTTAACTCAACTTCAGAGTTTTCTTATTCTCCTTGTGATCACTGTATTCACAACTACTGTTCTTGATCTGTACTAGACCAAAGTTTGATTCTAAATTTTTCTGAGATCTAAAATTTTTGAAATTTTCAACCACAAGGCTAAAAAAAATTCAAAAACTTCAACAGAATTAAAAATAATAATAATAATTTATGCCAAAGTCACCTATGTACTGGGATATACTTATCTTACAATAGAGGATAACAAGCATGAGCATTACTATAGATAATAGTTAGTTACCTAGCTAATGTCAGGGGAAGAAGTATGAGTTTTCTAATATAGATTACCTTTAATGGAACCTTCAGATAACTCAATTGTGGGTCATCCATAACTGAGTCATGACAGGTTTCCAATGGATGATGCACTATTGGATGTTTTTAATACTGGTGGGTGCTGGGACCCAAACAGTAAATCAGTTCTCTCAATGCCCAACCCTCAACATGCTTTACTTGGTGCAATCCTGAAAATAATTAATAGCAAGAGATGAGATCACAATAAGAAAGAAAAAATGGGTTAGGTTCTAGACATGGGATTGAATCCTGGTAAATTAGGGTTTGTCAGTGTAGACCTAATAGGTAGTCATCACTCATGAAGGAACACAAACTGGCCAGGTACCTACCTACCTATGTAGGTGGGTGGTACAAAATGACAGTACTTAGCAAAGAGACAGGGATAATTATGGGAAGGTAGGGTGTCTGTATGGCCACCCTTTTGAGTGAACCTTTTTATTATGCTCTATAAATTTGTAACTGCTCTTGCTCTTCATTTGTTAATGAGTTATGAAAATTGAGGCCATCCCTCACGTTATGCAAGCTCCATGCCTACTCTCCAACTTGCACTCCAACCCCCCTCTTTGGCCCAAAATCTCTCCCTTCTCTTTCAATCTTTGACCAGCCTTGTCCACTCCATTGGTGTCCATTCATTCATTACTTCTAACCATACAAGTCAAGGGGAGTATGATACCATCACGAATTACAAATCTTTGGCACTTCTTACCTGCTAGGGGAAAAATGTGCCACCCTAGCTTGCATGGTTCAAATTTCAAATCCTTTGCCATGAATTACCTAGCAAAAAGATGTAGTAGAATGTATATGTATAGAATTTCAAGTTCAAATTGAAAGGAAAGCGAAGTGGTGTTTGTCATTTGCCCTATTTCATTGAACTTATTTCTTTGTTTCATATTGGGTAGGCTGTTTTTATGTCAAGTCAAACTTGTAGTGTGGAATTGCATAGGTAGCCTAACATAGTGAAAGTTATTAGGTCATGCCATTCATGACTCCACCAATGTTAATGGATCATTTGATGCCCATAGAAATTTTATTATATCCTTCATTTTGAATTCACCAATTTTACACTTTAGGGTTGCATATCAAATTTTAAAAATGCAATTACTATGAGTGAGATTTCTTGAAGGTGACTTTGTAATTTTTAGACCTAAGGTGGGGGAGGTATTGAATTTTGATTAATTTTCATCTTTATAATTTAATATTTTAAATTTTTGTTTCGCAATTGGGCTCTATTGCTAAGGTCCTATTCACACTTGGAGCAATTAAATAATCATGTATTTCACATTTAGGCCAATGGCATAGACCACACTAGTGTTTTATTAAGTAGTAACAACCAATGGTTTGTTTCTTCAAAATAGATGAAATGGTTTTGATGGTATTCTAATAAATGGGCTTATTTAATGTGTTTGATATAATTTGGTATAGTGTCAAACACTTACATTTTTTATGAAAGATTGCACAACATTTGCATGTTGCATCTAACCATTCTTTTACTAGCAAAATTTCTCTAGAAATAAAAATTACAAATAAAAATTTGAAAATGAAGTGATTTTGGAGGGTTCAATGACTAGAAATTGAAAAAAGGTATATTTGATTTTTAGGGAGTAGCCATAAATATAATATTAGATTTGGTATTCATATTTGATCAGAACATGGATAAAGATGTGTAGTTAATATTTGGTTTATCATCAAATTTGGCCAAATCTTCCTATGGATGATTGCCAATTAAATTACATTATTCTTTTCCAAAAACAAACAATAGTTTGCATCTTGATCATGGTTCATATGTGATCTCTAGGTGCAATGAAAAAGCCATGGAACTCTAAAGTGCCCAAAGCTATGGGTACAAATATTCAAAAATATGCTTTAATAACTAGGGATGCCAATAACCACCCACCATTTTCCCACCCTGACTTTGAACACACCTATTCCTCCTTCAACATTTTTATTCATTCCTTCAATTATATCTCCACATGATTCTAAAAACAACTAAATTTTTGGGAGATGCTACATCATGAGGTCTATTACACACTAGAGAAATTTCAAGTCAAAGCAACAATAACCTATCAAAGGAAAAAAATGAAACAATTGTAACACTAATAGTTTAATTAAAATGGGTTTAAGAAACTTAGTTTTGGTTTCAATTTTTATTGTAACATATCCTTGGAAAGCTTGTGAAAATGTCCTTCCAAGGACACTAGATTCAAATTGATTGGACCTAGCCATTGCCAAATATGAAAATTTGAAATTTTATGTTTTTTAACCTTAACACATGTTTTCTGTTTCTTTATGCAACTCCCTCCATCGCTAATATAAAAATCAACTCCTTTCCATTGTAAGAATCATCATTTTTTTTAGATAACATTTTTTACACAAAGTAACTCAAATTGTAAACATTGCTTGCAATTCACCTTTGCTACAATTCCTTTGTGGCTCCCTTTTTTTTTGTAATATTAATTTTCTATTAACAAAGTAATGGATGCAGGACCTTTGCACATACCACCCCATGACCCCCTATATCCAATTTATATACTCACACTTCTAATTAATTCGCCAATTAAACATAGGTAAAATTAAATTAAATAAATATTAATCATAATACCTGAATCTTGATTCTGACCATTCAAAATCTTCTCAATACTTAAAAATATACATTGTTGGACTCTAGAGAAAGCTCAAAATTTATCATTTTTAGTGACAACATAATTGGCATTCTAAAATGTGGGTTCCTAGTTTCAAATTAATGTCCCATTTTAATGTCAATAAGAAGTTTGTTTCTTACAATTGAAAATTTTGAATGATTTTTTTTCCAACTAAAATACTTGAAAATTTCTTGTAATGGTGTGCAATATTTGTGTTACTTTACTAAGCCATTCTCTTATAAAATACTTTGTGGTTATTTTAGTAGAGGTTAATTGTAATTGAAAGGTCATTTAAACCATTTTAAAGCATTGCTCCTATGTATAATGTGACTAATAATTGAACAACCACTTGACTAATTAAAGGAATAGACAAATAATTAGGTGACTTACATGATGTGAACCTTTATTAGTCTAATGAATAGAATAACAAGAACATGAAGGGTGTAAAGGAGAAAAATCAAAAGAACAAAAGTTTTAAAAAACAATTACATGAATTTCCAACAAATCCATCAACTAGTAATAAATCAAGCATTTAGTTCTGGATGGTTTTTCAAAGAAGAAATAAAATGGAAATCTATTCACATACCATTGTTCATTTTATGACTATGGATGTTTACATTTCTTAGAATGCAATAAAACCCCATTACTTAAAGAATATACACTACTAGAATTCTTAGTTTTTTAAACCAGGAATTTTGGTCAAAAAAATCAGATTTAAACAAGGCTCAAAAAGACCCCTTGTCATTTTGAACAAGTTGATTTTAACATGTCCAATGTGATTAGGGTGGTCTTTTTTATTTGCAAAGTAAGGACCATTTGATTGGTCATTTTTGATTCATGAATAATGGTCCATTTGATTGATCAAATGATTTTTTTAAAATAATTATAAAAATAATTTGTATATAATTAGGTAGGTAGGTAGGTCATAAAAATGCAGGTAGGTAGGTGGTAACTTACCTTAACCTAGCCTAACCTACCTACCTACCTTAACCTAACCTAACCGAACCTAACATAATATAACCTAATTAGCTTATTTAACCTAACCTACCAACCTTAACCCCTAAGCATGTACATATATAGGTTACAAGTATTAGGAATTAAACCCTTGACCTCCTCAATGATAAACATGTTAAAAACACGAAGATCCACAAAAACAAAAGTTAAAGGAAAGGTCTAAATCTAAGTTTCAAATAAAAAACAAAACAAGACCATGTGATTCAAAACAAAAACACAAAACTAAAACACGAGATGTGAAAGACAAACGTGAAAATGAATCTTTCTTATACTAATGTATATAAACATAAACATGAAAAGAACATAACAAGGCTATGGTGCAAGACTCAAAAAAATGATAGGTCCTACTTTTATTTATATCCCTTTGGGAACCTAATTTAAGAAAAATTCCAAGGAGGCTTCTATCTATGTGTGCATCGAATAAAGAAGTTAAACTTAAGAACCTTTCTAATTAAAATTCAACTATGAATTAATTAAAATTTAATTGAAATTTTAAATTAAGACTTAACTAAGAGTCAACTGGGAGTTCATTACAATTAACTAGGATTCAATTAAAATTAATTATGAGTTAACTTTGAGTTAACTAAGACTCAATTGGGAACTAACTAAGAGTTAATTTTGAATTAACTAACATTTAATTAGGACTTAACTCAAAGTTGATTATGAATTAGCTAGGAATTAATTCGGACTTAACTAAAATTTAATTAAAATGAACTAAGAGTCAACTAAAAATGAACTATGAGTTAAGTGGAAGTGAATTAAAATTTAACTGAAAGTTAATTAAAAATGAATTGAAATTAAACTAAAAGTTAGGTACATGGATGAACAATTACTTGAATGAGTTCCATGGTATTAGCATTTGTGACAAAACCAAGTCTTTAACCAATGGACCACACCATCAAAAGGTGTTCAAAGTTTGTTGAATTTTTTATTTCACATGTTTATTTCGACACATCATTACAAGACTATGAAATATGTAGGTACGTATGTTGTAAGAGGTAGGTGGGTGGGTGGGTGTGTAATAAATAGGTAAAGACATATGTGGGTGGGTAACTAGGTAAATAGGTAGGTAATAATTAATAAGTAATAATTAATAGGTGGGTGGGCGCGTGGGTATGTAGGTTGGTAAATTAAAAAGTAGGTTGTAGTAGATAGGTAAGTACAAAGGTTAGTAAGTTTAGTATGTAAGTTATACAAAAGTAGGTAAATAAATAAATGGGTAAGTAAGTTGTAATAAGTAGGCAAGTAGATAGATTATAGGTAGGTAAGTAGGTAAGATGCCCCATTTGACTATAATAACATTGGCCATCTTGATTAAATGTTCTACTTGACTACAACCCCATTGGCCATTTTGACCAAAAGTTGCCATTTTTTAATGATGAATTTGACTAAATGTAATTGGCCATTTTGACCAAGGTGGTCAATTTTTTGTCCAATTTGACTAGATGTCCATGTTGACAAATAGTCAAATAAGTCATTTCAACCAAGTTGATTGGTCAAAAGATACACATATTGTTTAAGCCCTTAACCTATAATCAAAATGTACATGTTCACTAATCAAGAAAGATCAATTAATTAATTTGGACCATTTGAAAAACTAAGAATTCTAGTAGTGATAGGAATGAATGAACCTTTGGACAATTTATGTTTGCTAATCATCTTATACACATGGAATATATATCTCCTTGGATAATGGATGCAAAATCATCATGGATTACGTTGTAGGACCAAGTGTACACCTTCATGGATGTAATAAAAGAGTACACATATGATCAATAGGTCATTGCAAACACATTGGAATGCCCCACTTATTATTTACTGAATGGGTTTAAAGTAAATCTAAATGTTACCTATTTAAAATCTTGAAGGTAAAATAAATGGATGAAAATCACATTTAAAAGGAAGCCAATGCCAAGTATCAATTGCAAGAAGTTATTCAATGTATATGGAAATTGAATGACATGATAAGATAGAATAATAACACCTCAATTACTAACCATTTATTTATATGACTAACAAGTTGGGATCCATCCTCCCCAAACCCATTAAAGTTCCAAAAGGTTTGTTGCAATCGATATTTAACCAAAATTATTATAAGTTTCATCTTTTTATAAATGCTACACCCTTCAATTATAAAATACAATTTTTTTCATGCTTGATATCCTATTTATACCCATGTTTTTTTTTTTTCTTTTTTCTTTCTTGTAACATTTATATTTTCTTAAACAACCAACCACACTATTTCTTTAATGTTTAACTATAATTAAATTTTAAAAACTACATTAGCAAATTTGCAACTCTTAACACCAACAAACGGGAAATGTTATATTCCTAGAATACACTATATTCCCACAACCTCCTTCCTTTTAAGTTTATTTTTATTTTCCAAACTCAATGACATGAACTTTTAGTAAAACAATTCCCTTTCATCCTTGATTCTTCTACTCACTCCTAACAAAATCTCTCCTTCTTTCCTAAGAATCCCTTCGTTCATTTGTCCTCCTTAACTTCTTCCTTTCACTTCTTGGTTTTTTTTTCATGTTTGTTCTTCTCATACCTCCTCCATAGCTTCCAAGCTACCTCCAATTTTGTTTTCAAAATAACAACAAATATATTTCCAAGTAGATGAAGGGTCAATTGTAAAAGGCAAGTTTTGTTAGTATGTTGTGAGAATGTGGTGTATTAATGAAAGTTACAATTTACATTTAAATTTTGTTGAAAAGAAAAGAAAAATGTATCATTGTGGAACAAGATGTCCAAAAAGAATGGTAAATGATATTTAAAGTTTAAAATATTTAGCCCTAAGTATACAAAATACAATAGTTACATTTGAAATGAAAATATACCCCTATTGATATTGGCAAGCAATTTGACACCAAAGTACATCTTTGTGTGGGTTACCTTCAACCCAAAAAAATTCCACAAATTGTAAAATATATGAATTAAAGTATGAAAGGTGCTACAAAAAGTCTAACATGGAAAGGAATCATCCAAAAAAATGATGAAGGGCCTTGGAAAAATAGTTGCAAAATTTGAATGGTTCACAATGGAGAAGCAAAATTTCATGTTTCATGTCCTTCAATAAGGTTCCAAGAAAGAAATGCTTGAAAATTTAATGAAACCTAACACCTTAATAGCATTTTAATAAAATTTGTTGTAATACAAAACATGGCAGTGGAACAAAACTACACAAATGAATCAACTAATTGAATGTATTTACACATAAAACACCCATGAATTAAATTGGAAACTTTGACAAACCTACCTTGGTTGGAAAGCTTATTCATTGTTGCGGTACCCAAAAATGACAGTCTTATAGGTAAAGGATTGCAAAGGACTAATTTGGATTTTTATAATTTCTATTACATTATAATTATTGAGGATCGTTGTATGTCTACTATTAAAATGATGTCATGTTAAATTAATAAAAAAAATTAAGAATAAATTTGATAAAATATAAATGTATGTTTGAGTCCTTTTAATTAACTTGAGTGGCCTTTGTTTAAATTATAAATTTTTAAAAGAAATGCATTAAGTAATGAAATTGATTTCAAAAAAAAATTACAAATAAATAATATTTACATTTATGTTTAATAATCTCCATTGGATGCATTTCATTAATTTATACACCATATAACTTTTTTTAAAATTATGAAAACCATTCCAAAGGATTATAAGGAATAGGACTATTTTTTTGGCCATTTGGTTGGCTCTTTTTATCCATTAGGCTTAGAAGTTGTAGCCTTAATTATAGTTCACAATGCATGAATTCATCATGCAAGTTTTTTTAAATAATTTATATAAACTTATTTAATTATTCTGAACCAAAATGTTGATGCACAAATATGTATGCATAGGAAAAACCACCACCACCATATAAATTATTTGAACTTTTCAATTTTTCAAACTTAAATTTGTTTCATGTAAAGTAGACAACTTTAAAAAAAGTTTTGAAGTCTTTTGTTTAAAAAGTAGTACCCCAACCATGAATGTATCCCAGATGACAATCAAAGGTGAATGAATGTCATGTATAATAATCTCATACATCATCATTTAATGGTCATAACAAATTATTAAAGACAAAAAGGGTGAAATTTCTTTTTAAAAATGTGAAAGTGAAAACACAATGACCAATCTTTTGAAAGGATCTCCTCAATAACAATAAGTCAAATTGTGCTATTGAAAGGTTTGATTATAGTTAAACATATGGGCTAGTATAAAATCCTTTTCTTGTCACAATTACAATCTTGTAAATATTCAGGCCTTGAAATTGCCTCCATTAAAAGTTTTTTTAAAAGATATGACATGTGATTAGAAAAAAAAACTCCAAATATCACAAATGACATCTTGCAAGCCCTCAACATAAGACATAAAAAATAAATTGAAAACTTGGGCTTCATACTACTCCACACTACCAGTGACATCAATTGAAATTTGGCATAGGTCAAAATATTATTATATGTTTATTTATTTATTTATTTTAAATTAATTACCAAACATTGGTAATGCACATCATGTCTAGATTGTCCACAAAATCATTTCCACTTCCATTAATTCTAAAATATGATATTTAATTTTCACCTACTAAAATATTAACATTTTTAGCACCCATGATGTTCTTTTTGGCACCCCTAGTTTCAAAAATAATTTTTTTGGGCCTTTCCAATATCCTCCAACGTCTTTTTTACCATGCTTCCCAACAAACCCTAGTTTGAAAATGGGTGAAAACATGATCAAAGGAGCCAAGGGTGCTAGAATAAAAGTCATTTTCCAAGGACTACACATGACACATATCATTTTTGTGTTGGCTTATAACTTAAAATTTTGTATTTTGGATATCTAGTTTAACATTGCATGTTAGATATAAATAAATATTGACTAAAAATTAATTTCTATATCATATATATTATGCATTCATGCCTTCTATCACATAAATATGAACAATTTTTGTTAGAACCACATTTTCAAAATCCATAATTTTCAAATCAAAAGTGCGTTCGAACCAAATGTACTCAAATCGGTGATAAAATAATTTTCATTAATTCAAGTCCTTTTGCCCTTTTAATCATTAATGTTAAAATCTTCTCCAATTTTCAAAAAAAATAGTGCAAATTTAGTAGGAAAAAATGACATTTGAAAAAAATAAGGATTATCCATTCTCGAGGTTTGAGTGTTTTGAACATGGAAAAAAAAAATTGATTTGTATTAAATTTTCAACATATAAATTTTGCAATTAATGGAAAATATTCCAAAAAATTTATAATAATCCGATTTATTATGTTTCCCTTGTGATTTTTCAAACATACAAAAATGTAATTTTAAGGAGTGTCCACTCACTTTGGTGACTCCTTTGACTATGTTTTTACCTAAATATAAAATATAAAATATTTTTGACCTTAATGCCTATAATGTCCCCTATGTACTTCTTGGTGTCCTCTAACATTTTAGCCAATGTCCTTAACCTTCGCGCCTCAACATCGTAATGCCCCCTATTATCTAAAAAAAATCATGTCCAACTTAAAACCTTTGGTGTTTCAATCATCCATTTTTAAAACCCTTATTATTGCATGTTTTGATTTTGTCGTTCTTTATCAGCATTCCCATTTTTTTGTTATTCTTCATGTTTCATCATCCTTGGTGTTGTTTAGGTGTGTTTTTGTTGTTGACCAAATTTAAATCATTCCCAAACCAAAACACTCCATTGAAGCAAATTTTGATTAGGGATGTCCAAATTTGGAAATGTTCATTAAGTCAACATCTTAATTTGGGATGTCCTTTTAGGACCTTGGCCTAAAACATCATAAAGATTTAAGGTTCAATGTTTTTTGGATATGTTAACATTTTCATTCATAATCTCATAATGTGCTTTCACATTTGCTCCCTTTTGCCCTCTATATGAATCTCGCATAATATTTACATAATTGTAAGAAATTGCACAAATTTGTACAATTTATGATTTGTAAAGATTAAAAAAAATAAAAAGGAAATTAAGTATCATGCATAGTATTGAAACAATTCCATTATGGTTATTTTCACATGTTAAATGTAAAAAAAAAATTCTCACTTTGAATTGTTTGCATTGATAATTATATATATTCCTTTGTTAACAATTTTTTGAACAATGTCAACATATCCACATGGAACCTAATTAGACAACACATGTTCATATGTCAATGACATGACATGTTTAAATAACCTTCACATAAATGAATTTTGGCCAAAGGATAATAATGATATGACATATGTGTAACAAACAATAAATCCTCCATATTTTCACCAAGATTAAAAGCATAAAAAAAAACAGAAAATAAATAAATATCCTTACAGTTCACAATTTGTTTTATGGAATTTTCTTGAAGGGACAAACCTTAATGAATTGAATTCCAATTCAATTAAATTCAATTGAAAACACATGGGATGTAAAATGGTGGAATTTTTTTTCAAAATATTCTTGTGAATATGGTGTTGGAAAAAAAAATTAAATAAACAAATTCAAAAAACCACATCTCCACATGAAGCCTCTTGATTTAGTTATCTGTAAATTAATCTTAATTTGGCATTGTCCAATATGATGATTTATATAACCTAAAGCTAACATACCTAAACTTATTTAAATCATCATCACTTGAATTTCGTGATTATTTAAAAATTATACAAATTTTAAATATGAAATTTTCATTTACCTTAACTCATCATTCATGGATGAACTTAAATAATATCCATGAATGTCTACTTTTATCCATAATAAACCTTTAAAAAGATTCTTGACAAGGTTCTTAGGACAGTGGGCCATATGAAAGTTTAGATTTGAGTTAGGTTTTCAAACATACACAAATGAAGATACCCCTACTTTGGGGGTTTAATTACTTTCAAATTGTTCAACACCAATTTCAAATACAACATTGTTTTATGGCATTTTATTTTATTTTGGTTTCATATTTCTAATCATTCCATGTTTTGAACAAAATTATGTTTGATTATTTTCTTGCATATTTAACATGTTGTGTGTAATGATTTGTTTTTCAATTTTATGGTGTTACCACATTAGCAATCATCGACTAGGAGATTTAACCACATTTGGCTATACACTAGCTATGAAAGTAAAATTTTATTAAAAGATTTGTATGTCTTCACTACTTGCTTAAACACTGTGTAAAAACAATGCAATTTTTTTCAATTTCTAACAATTTTTAAAAAGGAAATTCCAACATAAGTATTTTCTTAAAAATCTCCAAACGTAGAAAAAATTCCAAGCATAAGGAATATTGGTTATGTGGTTGGACTTAGGTTTAAACTTATTTTTGTTGATTTGCCCTAATTCTTGTGCACATTGGGAATTCATCAATCATGGCAATTTTTGTGCCCTCAACACCAAATCTTGATTTAACTCAAATCATTTACAAAAAAAATTAAAACCAATCAAAATCAGCATGAGAAATAATTATTGTGTTGAAAAATATTGGGTTAAAGAAAAAGGATGATAGATTCACCTTGCATGAAAATATTCCATTAGTTCATATAAAGCCAATTTCATGTTCAAAAAACAATTTTGAAGTTGAGCTTGTAATCACATGCATTGTGGTTTTCCTAATCCAATATCAAATTTGGTAACATTTATTTTCCCAAGATAACCTATGCCATGGTCAGCACATGATGTGCAAATCAGCATTTAAAACAATTCAAATGAAATTATATTTGAAACTTGAAGTGGAAATGGAACTAATGAGGAACTTTTTAAAAAAATATACATGACAACAAACATTTATTATGACAAGGTAAAATTCTTTAAATTAGTCTCAACTTGACCACAAAGCTTTTGAATAACCTTTTCACCTCTATAAAATTTATGTTCTCGCTATATATATATAAGTGAAAATAAAATGAAAATAATACGTCAAAACCTTTCCCATGATCCCTTAAACAAACATAATAAGTGTTTTCCCCTTCATGCCATGCATTTGACAAAGGTTTTTTTAATAATCATTCCATGATGCACACATCAAAAACCAAGATGTAAAACACATTTTTTAATTTTTGTGTCATTTTTCCCACCATTATAGCAAATTATTATTTCTTCCTAATATTTCCACCCTTCACAATAAATTTAATTTTCACTATAGACATCATCCAAATTGTAAGATTTAAGCCTTGCTTTGATTTTGTACCATAACTAATTCATTGTTCGTGGGTTCATTTGCACGTGTATAATTTGTAAGTGTACATATCATTTGCGCATTACAAACAATAGGACTAAAAAGTGAACACACCCTTGCCCCCCTAGTTTGTTGCTTTTGTTCAACTATTTTAATTTATTCCCCTTATGAGCATTTAAATCTTCCTATTATATGAGATATGGGTTTCAAGATTTACAATGGAGATGAAATTTGTTGTGACTTATGGGCTTTTGTTTCAACATATTGTCATCTTTTTGTTAATGGCATGGAGAATTGAAATTGAGATTCATGAATAGTTATTCCAAATTTTAGAAATGATGATGTAGAAACTTTGAACTTTATAGAGCTAATGCACAAACATGTTGCTTCTTATGGGACTTGACACTAGATTGAAGTACAAGTTTACAAACATGTGCTATTTAGTATAATATATTTCATCTTCATCTTCTAAATTCTTAATTTGTGAATCTTCAATGTTCATTGTTTAAGTTTTTAAAGTTTGGGGTGTTTATTGTTTATGAAAAAATTGGGTTGTCCTTTGAAGTGTAATTTGGCAAGAAAACTTTTTAACCTTCCTCCAAGTTTTCCCTAAACAAAGGGATTTTTGGTGCTAATTTTGCTTATTTTAACACATATGTTGTTGACAAAACATTAGTGTAATCCCAAAAATATTTCAAAGGAATAAAATAACATTATGAATTGTGCATTTCAAGATGTTTTGACAACCTTCCTCCAAGTTTTCCCTAAACAAAGGGATTTTTGGTGCCCAATAATTTTGCTTATTTTAACACATGTTGTTGACAAAACATTAGTGTAATCCCAAAATATTTCAAGGGAATAAAATAACATTGTGTATTGTGCATTTCAAGATGTTTTGACAATTCCAAGTTTTCGTGGGTTGAATTAATAGTGCAAGAAGAAAACAAAGTTTAACATGTGAGGTGCAAAGTGTGTATAAAACTAAAATGACAAAAAAAGACTTCTAGCTTGCACTTAAATTACTAAACCTCAATTTTTAACAAAGGTTTGAATAAGAATGTTGTTCAATACAACTTTTTTTTATTATTTCTTGAGAGAGAGAAAACCACTTAAAGACATGGTTAACTATGAAAATCTTGGAGTATATAGAACACTCTTACATATGAAACACCAAGGTGACAACTTTGTGTAAGGAGTTGCAAAGTACATAAGTATACAATGTGATGTTAAAAAAACTTCGAACATGTTTATAAAAAATGATATACATACATGGAACTTGTGTCTACTTAAAAACATTTTAAATATATGGTTATAGGGTTATGTTTAGTTATATGGTTAAGGCTTGTAATAAACCTTATATTCTGATTTCAACTAATCTCCCAAATACACATGTTGAAGTTGTAAGAGCTTTGTAAAGGTCTTAAAGTCCAAGTTGCAAATTAAAATCCTCCATTAATATTAACATTTCATTAGTTGAGTATATGTTGTTAGTAGTTGAAAAGGTGTTACATGAATTTTGCTGACATGTTTGACAAAAAAATTGATATGATGCACAATACATCAACCATAACAAATTCATTTGAAATTCAACTATGTCAAATCTTCAACAAATCATATGATATTTTCTTAAATTTATCCTTGCATAATTTTAAACATGTTCCTAAGGTCACCCTTAACAACGCATGTGACCCTTACCAATGCCAACATGCCTCCAAAACATCGTGCTACCCTTGTGCACATGATAACCACAAATGTAATTTCACATTTAAACCAAAAAAAAGTGAATGATGTATTGGGTCCCAAAGTGACGTACTCCTTTTTTTTTAATGAATTTTGTTCATTAGGCCATGCCTTAAGGCAAGCAATATGCATTCACTTAGATCTATAATAGTTTAATATCAAATAATAGCTTGCACCTTGTGGAAAGAAATAGGAGATCTTTAAACATACATGTATATAAAATATTTAACAACTTAGAACTAACGTGTGTGTGTTTTTTTCTTTCAATTTTGTGATGTAGACAAAGTGGTTATCATCCATAAGTGGCAAAATTTGGCTTTTAACAAACTATGAAAATAATAATAATAATCCTTACATATATTTGGCTACATATTTGAACCATGTATAAAAATGTGGTGATTTTTTATGATATTTTTCCAGATAATCATTGGATTTGAATTTTTATTTTTTTTTCAAAATCTCACAATTATAGTGTGAAATTTCATTTCAAAAAAAAGATGCTTAAAATAAATATAAAAACTAAGTATGTTGGACTTGGGTCAACAAGTATTAAAGAAGGGGGAGAAAATTGATTTGACGTCCCATTTAGATCAAAGATCTCCATTGTTAGGTATACATCTCATTTACTTTTGTTCATGTGCAATTTTATTTTAAAATTACATTTTAAAACTTATGTGAAAAATACAAATTGTTGTGTATATGATATTAAGGAAAATGGACAAATCCAAGGTACAACTTATGTTTAAACTAAGCAAAAAAGTTAATGTAAAAATCATGGCATGAACCTTGTGTACATATATTATACCATTAATTTTACCTCGTTGAGAAGATTCCAAAAGACTAGAAAACACATTCACACGCAACCTGCAGCCTATGGACGTGCAAAGGAAGGTTGATCCATATCCCCAAATGACGTGGCTTGCATAACCCCGAGTTTCGTCCCGTGTGAAACAAACTCCTCCGTTAATGAACGTTCTCCAGTAGACGCATGCCACGTGGAAAAACCCGTCTTGACCCTATTGCCATCGTTCCTGTCCCCCCGCGCTCTCGCGCGCTCTCTCTCCTTCCCTCTCTCTCTCTAGATGTGCGCGCTTGCGCGTCGTGTTCACTTTCTGCTCAAGATACTGCGTCTTTTCGCAGTCATCGTTGCCTTCCCAGTCTCTCAACAGCTTCCTCGCAAACTACTGCAACTTTCGGTATAATTTTCGTCGCGTTTCGTTCAGTAATCGAAGAGAAAAACAGCTGCTAGAGAGATAGCTCCACCTGCAAGTTTTAAAGAAGTCTTTGTAATTCGATTCGAGGGACGCGTAAGAAAAAAACGCACGCCCCGGTCTTATCTTTCGATTTTCCTGTTCGAAGATTTTTAATATCTTTTTTCTTCTTTTGGTTTTGTGAACCTTTTTGGACACAACTGCTTTCTGGTTTTCGACGGTTTGCGAATGGCTCGAGATAGGACTGGGAGATAGTCGGCATTTGGAGCTGGATGTTTTCGTTTGCGACGGCGGCACTGGTGTTTCTTGCGCACTGAAGTGCGTCTGCTGATGGCAAGACGGAAGAATCAGCGGTCGTAGATCTTTCTTGTAAGTTGACATTTCTTGTCTCTGACACAGTTTTTCTCGCCCTATTTGCTTCCACTTCTTTGGTGTTGGTGTAGCATTTTGTCTTTGTGTCGCTGTAGCTCTAATCGCGTTTTATGTTTGGATCTTAAACCTGGAATTGCTCGCCAAGGTAAAGGGAAAGGAACTGGTTGTGTAGGCGTTCTTCCCTAAGGAAGATCGGATTCTCTACAGCGTTTGAAAAGAGTTGAAGTCGACCATGTGTCGGTAAGCTTTGGAGGCCTGAGAGATGTAACCTAGCCAAGCAATGAGGTCAATCAAAACCTCCTAGCACTGTCATCACTTAGAACAACCTGAACTGGCGGCATTATGCTGAAAGCTTGCATTGCTCTTGCTCTCAAGAATTGAACATTTGTGCAAAAGAATGTGATGTCTAGGGTACAAACACTTCTGTTTATTGGCTTTGCACATATTGGGAAGCTTATACAAAATCTCTTGTTTTGGTAGCCATCATCTAGGTTATGATCAATTGTCTTCCACCTACATGTTGGGGAATTGACATCTTTCTTTGAGCATTCCTTGCTATTGTGATTGCCATTAGAAACATCAAGTCCAAACTGTGTATTACTTATTTGCATGCAAATTTGAATGATTTTGCATCAAGGTTTTCATATTGAATGACTTCATAAGGATTAAGGTGATTTTTAGTTTTTTGGGGATGTGTGGTGTGAGGCTCTCTAATTCAAACATCTAGCTTTTCTTCCATATCATCTTTACATGCCTCACAGATGCAGTCTACATACCCACCCAACCACAGAATTTCCAGGAATAACCCATACTCTTTTCTCATTGCAGGAGAATGTAATATTGCTTCAGTTCCATAATATCTTTAAATATGGTTGGTACTTGGTGAGTTTGCTCATGAGAAGCTGAAGCTTGATACCACTGTGATGTTCAAATTCTGGTCTTGAAGAGGGTTCCAGCACATGAATTGTTGTTTCCAAAGCCAGAATCCAGATGTAGTTTTGAGTCTTGAACTTTGTCTTCTGTTATAGAGAACTTCATGGTTGACATGATAAGGTTGTGACTAGACTGACACAAATATATTTGGAGGATGTCAAAATGTTCCAACAGTTGTGTGCTTGATGGTTACATATTTTTTGGATACATGCCAAAATAAAGCAAACCTTCACTTCTTGTGCCTTATTTGGATTGGAGTGGTGTATGCAGGTAATATGGTTTTTATTGAAAGCACAGTAATCTGGAACTAGTCAGGCCAATCTTCTTCAGGCCTTTTATAGGTCTCTGGAGCTTGGGTGTGGGAGCAAGGAGAAGTGGACTCGGCTTCTGGAGGTCAAATAACATGCTAGGATTCCCCACTTCTGTTCTTTCGTAGGGGATTGAGTTCTGCTGGGATGTCATTTTCAGCCAAGGAGGGCTGAGACTGTAGTAGCAGATTTGCTGGACTTAATGCTTACAATCCAACAAGAAACTGCAACAATATTCTGCAAAATCAGTTCATCTCACTGGATGTAGCCTTAGGGGGTGGCAGTCATCAAATTGTTGTAAGGATTTGGGCATCAGGAAATCCAATCCAAAGGTCTAGTGCAGGAACGTTCAGTAACACAAAGTAGTTGATAACACAAATGATAAATTCAGCAGACCAGAATCTGGTGCGGTGGGGCCTGCATGAGCTAGATGGAGGTGGACAGGTTGTATATGATGCAGGAAGCAGTGGTCATTGTTCAGTAACTGAGTCAAGCAGAGACAGTTCTGAAACTGAAGCAATTCCCTATGTTGAGTCAGGTCACCATGCTTATCTTGATTTGGTGCCACCACCACATCTACCAAGCACAGCAGATGATGCAGTGATTGCACAAGCTTTGCAAGAAGAATTTCATAAGTTAGCTGCTGCTGAACACGAGGCAGGGCTTGCTGGTTCTGTTAATGAGCACTTGCAGGTTAAACTTCAGCTTTGATGCATTGAACCTTCAACCTTTGACCTTGGCCTCATATAACTTTTGCTGCAATAGTGGGGTGCTGTTTTCTTTCTTTAGATGATGAGTTGGCATATTGAGATACCTTTGAGTTGATCATCCAGATGGATGTTATCTTAGAAATTGGAGGATGTTTTGCCCTACCTCAGAACTTTGTTTCTCTGTAAGCTCTGTGTGTAAATCCAAGGCTAGAACATACCAGCCATATTCAGTCCTATTACAAGCAGCAATGAGCTTTCCATATACTTCGAAAAGTACAGTCAACAGTAGGCTAGACTGGTCACAATTTCATAGCACTTATGTTAGCCAAATCTGGACCTGCCCTTAGGTTTGTCTACACACTCCTATGAGAATTTCTAACCTGAACTCAGATCTCATATATCTGTATCATGGAAGAGTGTTGCATCTCACATCTTTAGTGGCTCTTTGCAGGCATCATTTCTAGCCCAGAACTGGGTTGATACAGCTGCAATAGCAGATAGCAAGTCAAAAAGAGTGGACACAGAATTTAAGCAAGGGTTCTCTGAGCAAGGTGGGGATCATGCTGATAAATTGGATAACAGTAACTATGGCCAAGTGACTACATATGACTGGAATAGCCCCAACACGGAGATAGATTGGCAGAGAGCAGGGCGAGGCCCCTCAAGCTCTCTTCAACACAAAATGCCTTATGATTTGGATGATGATGATCAACAAGTTGCCTTAACCCTGTCTGAGTTCCCACAAGTGGACAAGGAAGTGGCAGGACGTCTTACTAAGCTTGAGTCTATCAAGGTACATTCCATTCACAGTGTTATGTACAATGCCTTGTGACAAGTGCCAAAGGTTGCTCTTGTACTTGGTAGATGTTTCCTATTCTTGTACATGGACTGATGATAATTTTTCAGTTCTCATGTAGTTATTCTACTGCATAACATAGACTCTTTCAAAATGTGATTGCATAAACACTCAACGTGCAACCATATGTCACATAATGCAGCACATCCCACGAATAAATGGTTCGATTCCAACTTATGATGATGCTTCAGCAGACCACCAACGTCTTCTGGATAGGTGAGAAGAGAAGTGTCATCTTCCCCTTCTCTGACTTTATTCAGTGTACTACATTGAGTTGATGGTTTGCACCATTAATTGTGGAAAATGTGATGGTTTGATACACTGTGAGTGATATTTACAAGGTTATGACTGCACTCATCCTTATCATGGTTTTGGTTTTGATAATGTGGCATAGACTGAGGATGCAGAGTTTTGTAGAACTATTTTACTGAAATTTTTGAGCAGATTATTGTATACTTACACCCACTGTTTTAGTTTCACCAGAACTGATGTAACCTCCAAAATGTCATGCGGATTTTTCTCTGATATGTAGATGTCAGTTCAAATTCTTTTCTTCCAGGTGATACTGTGAGCTAATTTTAGAAGTGAAATATATGTGCTGGGTTTGTTCTATGTTAGGTTGGGTCTTTATGGGCTGACTGAGCAGAAAATCAAAGGTGATGGGAATTGCCAGGTCAGCTCTCTTCAATATCTTTGGATTGTTGGATTTGATCTGGAGTTGCTTAGGTTAGTGACATTTAGGGTTGGTCTGTCACTTCAATCCTACAAAGGAAAGAAATGCAAATTTGGCAATGTACCTTCATGGCTATGGGGGTTGATCACCAACGCATCATAGTCCAAGGAGTGGATTAGTTTCTTACCATGCAGCATTTATGTCTGCTGTCTAACTTTTTGCAAGTTTTCTATGGAGGCTGTTCCTTTGTCTTTCTTGGTAGTTTGCAGGTTTTGGAAGATTTCTGCTATTTTATTCTTGCTCTCAAAGCTGAAGAATGGGTTCTACATTGTTAAGTTTTCTACCATGTACAGATTAGGAAATTTGGGGTCCAATGGTACCGCTAGTGGCATCTGGATTCACCTGTACAGTGGTACATCTGGTCCAGGGGCATCTAACCTGTAGGAGTATGAACATTGGGCTGGTGGCAGTTTCGGGCATTGTCAGACCAGCTTTATCGCAGTCCTGAGCATCACAAGTTTGTTAGGAAGTCAGTGGTGACCCAGGTTACTTCCTTTTTTGAACCCTTGTTCTTCTTTATGGCCTTGGTACTGTTATATGAATAGATATAACTATTTTAATGAAGTGCTTTCTACCAAAGAAAACATAAAGTCGTGGGCTACCTTTTTACTCTGCTTGAGTGGATGATCGAAGCTTCTATAGAGGAGTATTTTTTCTTGCCCTTTAGATATTTGTGAGGTAATGAAGCTCACTGTTCTGGGGCTGAGGTTGAAGGTTGCTAGATGCATAAATGCTTAGGGCACATTTGCCACATAAGTCACCACCTGAGATCTCTTCTAATCCAACAGTTCTGATAAGGGACTCATCTAAGCATGTGCTTACTGCTTGTGTGGTTGATGGGCCAGTTAAAGGCAGCTCCAGATGCATATTCAAACTATGTACCAATGAAGTATACAGACTATGTGAAGAATATGGCCAAGTATGCTGTCCCCAATGTCCCAGTTTTGTAGATTTCTGTTGATGTTCTCCATTGGACATTAACAGTTGGACAATGATCACAGCAACAGATAGAGCAACTGAAGGGGGTGGGGCTGTAGGGACGGTGAATGGGGTGACCATGTAACACTGCAAGCTGCTGCAGACTATGTAATCTCCTACTCACTCTATGGGAACCTTCTGCAAATTTCTTTCAACTGGCTTCCCTCTGGTCTGTCAGTTATTATTAGTATGCTCTGTTTCCCCCTTGATCTGTTTACTAGATGGCAGTCATCCTCATACTTCACTTCTGATCACTTGTTGTTTAGCACCATGAAAAACCACTGTGAGATCCTTATGTGTAGTTTGATCTCCTCTGTTTCCTTCTTGTGATTATCATTGGTTTTGAGAGTTTTGATCACAGTCAATATGCTTAGAAGGCAGGAAACTGACTTGACAACTGTAAGTCCTAATGCTGGAAAGTTGGGATTTTGATCAAGACATATTCTTGAATATCTGATCATGCACCATGGAAATGTATCAGGAGGGACAATATTTGAGTAGGTGTAGTGGAGTGCTGATTTACAGAAAAATAGACTTCTCAAGCTGAAGGGTATTTTTTGTGCAGTATGGTGTAAAGATTTCATTAATCACATCCTTCAAAGACACATGCTTCATTGAAATCACTCCCGATGAGCAGAAGTCCACACGAGGTTTGTACTTGTGCCTTTGACCATCAGTAAATTTAGTGAAAACTTCCTTGTGATTGATGGATCACAGATTCTGTCATTGTTATGATAAGGCAGACTTCTCGAAAACCAGGCAGACTTCATGGGAAATCCAATTGCAAGGCAAAACTATAATTGAATTGAATCTGTAGAATGATCTTTCACACTTCCTAGCAGGAACAGAAATCAATTTGTTGCAGTCAGTTGTAGCCAAGGAACAACCATGTGCTACATAAAAGTGATGGGCTATGTGTTGTCATTTGTTCTTGAGACTCTGTAGATGTTGGACCCTCATAATTGATGGCATCTGTGGCATTGGAAATATATCTGCAGAGATGTACCTCAGCTTCTGGGCAGAGGTCCACTACAACTCAATCTACCCCATAGGCAGTAAGTCACCCTGCTACTCATTCTTTATTGTGTTTTGTGTTCGACTGCATTGTCTTATTTGGTGGGGATCTATGTAATTGCAATATGTCAGAGACACCCTAGGGAAGCTGGATTTCACAATGGCTCTAGACACCACTCCCTATAGTCAATGGAGGTAAAGGCAATTTGCTTGAAGGGTGGGTTTAGGAACCCATTCTATTGGCCAGAGATTCTTTTGGGAGATTTTTTGGGGCCATATACCTATGTGGTGCATATGTGCCAAGCACTTCGCTGAATATGGGGGTGAATAGCAAAGGCTAAAGTGGAGACAGGTAACTCTCTAATGGTTGTATTTCTGTTTATTTGACTCAGATGATTTTCTTCAGCGTCTGGCACATCGATATGGGAAGAAAAGGCATTGGCTAGGCAAAATCTTCTAGTCATTTTCTCATTTAGTCTATTTACTTTTAAAGGGGTAAGTCAACATAGGCGTGATTGGTTGAGCCAGCCTGGAGGAACATTGTGAGCTTTGATGTTGCAATGTTAGAACCCAGTTGCTGTTCCCATTACCATGTGTTCATTTAGAAGTCTTTTTCCGGGTCCCAAATTCTTTTGTATATACATTGATGTGGCATGATCTTCCAGTCAGAAATGTGACTGCTTGAGTTGGACAAGTGGAAAGGATACCTCTAGTATTTCCAGAGTAGTTTTTCATAGACATTTGGAATTAAGATATGGTGGACTTTAATGGACTTATGTGGAATAAGGTTCAAACCACTTGGATTCATTTCCATAGACTTGATCAGTAACAGACCACAGAAAAACTTGTTGTGGGTTTGCCTCTGTTGTGCCGGTAATTTTGGCTCATTTTGAGAGCTGTCCATGGGGAGAATTATGCTCTATAAGGCCCCTTGACAGCTAGCTTTTACTGTTTTCTCTAGTTTCAACATATTTTTACTTAGGGTAAGGTGGGTAAGGCTCCCCATTCTGGGTATTATGGTTGTAACTCTCTACACTCCCTCAACGGGGAGCCTTACCCTATAAGTACTTACCCATCAATGCACTTCATTTTGAGGCATGCATGTATTTAAGCCATTCAAGCCCTGCTCTATGACATTTTTAACCAAGTACATTGCCTTCCTCTGTGCCTGAATTTGGAGGAGAAAAACCTCCTGTCTGTACAGACCTTCACTACGCTGTGTGCATCCTGTGGAAGTTAGTCTGGTCAGGAAGCCTGTTTCCTATTGCATCTGTAGGGCAGTTAGAATACGCAATAGTAAGGTGAATCTTTACTTAAATGAATATTTGCAGTGATTGGTTAGCATCAGTGTTTAATGGTTTTGGTGGAAATTTGCTGTTGGGCATGATTGGAGCTCAGAATTACCAACATGAGTTCTGAGTTGGAGATTGGTGGTCACTATCCACTTGGATTCTCCTGAGATGAGTTCCTGGTGAGTTGCAATGTCATCCTGGCTTTCTGAATACAGTGGCAAACTAAACATGTGTTTGAATTGTGTAGTGGCAATGAATGAACACAGTTTATGGATGTCTGTAAGATACTTTCATTGCATATGCATACCTGACAAGCAAAGGAATGTGGCAAAGTTGTTTCAAGAAATTGGAAAGATGTTTTTGAATTCTTGTGCTGTTTAAGAATCTGCAGCAATATATCAGACTGACTGTGATCCTGACTGATATGTTGTTCCTAATTTTGTAGTGTATCATGTAGCAGTTCCCACAGTGCAATCAGCACAAGTCTGTTCACCATGGGTTTATGCCAAAACCATAGGAGTAACTTAATGAGGGGAATTCTGGTGCCAGCTGCATAAAGGAATCTGGACTGAAGGCTGTGTGGCGAGAGGACATTGATCTGCACAATCTGAAAGGAACAAAACTGACCCATATGAGGTATTGCATGGTTTAGGCAGTATGTGAAGAAGCTGTAATAATCAATAGTACATATAACATGAGCTTTTGCTGTAAGTGCCTCTTTGGATTTTCCATTTAACTGCCTGGCAATACACTTTAGAACTCAACACAGAGGCTTTCAAACGGATATGTTTATACAGTGCATGCCCTGTGCTTTGCGGTTTTGATTTTGTCCAATGCCAACAACACGATTCATCATTTGTCTGAGCTTTCAATTGTACTGATCTTGTCTGACCATATCATAATGGTCTAACTGAAATTGACCACAAAAGTTTACTTTGAAGCTCATTTGGTGGTCAAACTAAAATCACCTTCAGTTTTTTTAAGCAGGTTAAGTTACACAGATCTTTCAAACCATGTCATATGTATCATTCTCTCTTCTTGTATCCAAGCTTTTGGCTTGCTCTTGTTTTCCAACATCAGTGATGTTAAAACCAAATTGAGAATCGGATTCATCCAAAAATCAAGCCAACATCTTATGTTTTGCGTCAGTGAATTTCAAGTAAATTGGCAGAACAATGTAATGTAAACAATTATATGTGAAGCAAGTTGCAAATAGGAGGAATCAATGTGTTTCAAGAGGAGCTTTTTGTTATTCATTTCAAATTTTCACAACAATTGTTTCAAGTCTAAATTGCTGATAGATCAGAATCTGTCAGACATCAGAATCAACTTTATTTTGTACAATTTGCATTGTGTTCACTGAGCTACATATGACCAATTCCTTAAATAGATGAAGGCACCATTAAATGGTTCAGGGTTCAGGATCCCCCATGAAGTGCAAATGCAGATATGCAAACCCCCTTTCATTACACTTCAACAGTCATAATGATCCAGGTACTCAGTTTTTACCCCATTGCATATAGTTGAGGTTCTTAAAGTCTCGTCCCAACTGTTTTGCACCTGCAGATGTGTCTTGACCATGCTGATGACTTTAGATCTTATATCCATGACGTTTGTTCACTTGCTAAAGTCAACCCTTTTTGGGTGTCTTTGATCTTGAAGGATTTATCTTGCTGAATTTAAAGTTGATTATGATCAACTGCTTGCCCTCTGAACATTTGCATACCTACTTGTAGTCTGACTGTAGTCTACACATGCAATTTATCTCAATATACTGATGTAACTGATGCCCAAGTTGTATGCAAACTTTCAAGAATGAACCCCATTTCATTGAAGTCATGCTGCAGTCCCCACCTCACTTGCAAACCAATCACTGCATAGCTCTTGAAATTACAGCCTAACCCAAAACCTCTACAGCGGATCCAACATGTACCATAGACTTCCAGCCATTCAACTTGCAAAATCTTCAGTCTCTGCAACAGCTAAGGTACCACAGACTGCACTAAAAGTTGCTCCTGTGCACTAAAACCTTGTAACCCAAAAAATTGATCTGAGGATGCAGTTCACACCATTGCTTTGACAGTCTTTCTTCCCTGGACACCACAGGGGTTTATTCTTTCAGCCTATGGAAATGTGCCTTGAGTGGTGGTACCGAACCCCTGTTGATGGTGCTGATATTCTATCTGTTCTTGATGTGCCGTTTTCAAGTTGATAATCCCCAACGCTCCTCCCTGTGTCCTTAACAGGCCACCATGGAACTGCAACAGGTGCTGTCCCACACTCCTGTTCCTCCACAGGAAATGTGGTGGTGCTAGGTTTTGAATCACCACCACCACTAGCACTTCTTCCTTTCAGTGAGAATCCAAAATTTTGAAAACCTAGCTTCTGTAATGCTCTTGCAAGTAGACCACTAGTCCGGTTCACTTTCTTCAGCTGGTTCATGCATCCACTTGATGCTGCTCTACTGCTCCTTCCCTCAGGTACTGTAGGCAAGGGGTTAACCATGTGCCTTTTACTTCCTGTTGCTCCCCGGGATGGTTGCCGCTCCTCACGCCCTGCCATGTAAGCCTGCACCTTTGTTGTACTGCTCAGAGAACTTCCCTGGTTTTGGTTTGAGCTTTCATTTGCTGTTGTTTCAGCTAGTAGTTTACGCATTCGACTAAGTTCTGCTTCTAATATTTGTAATCTAGTCTCAGTTGCCTGATAATCCGCCTTCAGACTTGCAGCCTCATGATATGCAGAATCTCGTTTGACAATATATCCCAGTGGCATCCTGTCTTCATCAAAAGGTCTGTCCCTAAATGACTCTGTAGATTCAAAGGAGTCATGCGATTGGTATGAGGTGCAACGACGGTGAATGTGTTGGTGTGCAATTGGGGTAGCTAGGGTTTGAAGCTGTGGGAGCATATCAAGTTGCTGAGATTGCCCTGCAGACCTTGAATGTGAATTTAGAGCAGTACGAGTTTGCAGCTGCTGCATGAACATGGCTTGCACTATCATCCGCAGTGGCATTAGCTCATTTTGAACAGCGTGTGTACACACGTCAAGTGTAAGTTTTTGGCAGTTGAGTGCCCTGCATACAATCAATCGTTCCTCCTGTGATGCCTTTGGGTGGCCCTGCAATGAAAACATACATTTAGATTATTCAATGTTGTGGATTGGATCATTTTTACAAAATCCTCAAAACTCCAGTTTACTTCCAAAACCAAACCATGAAGTTTATTACCTCAAGATAAGTATGGATGGCTTTGTACATGCGGTCATGAGTTAAGCGTGCATAGCTTGGAATCTTTTCAACAAGATCAGCAAAACGCAGAGGCGTCAAGCTTAAATCATATGCTATCTCTGCCAAATACTCATCCCAGAGTTTCCCAACAGTTGATATAGCATGGAAGCTGTGAGTGAATTCGGGAACTGGGTTGCCACACATTGCACCTGAAATGCTTAAAGGTTCACTGAACCCTCTGTGTCTTGATACAAACAACTTGATGATCCTTTCCATGGCTTCAACCTCTGATGTCAAGACATAAGAACTGTCCCTTTCTGCTTTACTTGGGAGGAGGAGGTCATTTAGGTTAGCTTGTTCAAGTTGCAATGCAATCCATGTCTCGAGCTGCATTCTGCATTCAAGCTTGAGATCCAAGTTAAGACCGTGAAGCTCTTCTGATCGTTGAAGCTTAGGCTGTGGATTTCAAGCCTGAACTCGGACAAAGTCCAGAACTTCATCAAGAAAAACTCATATTAGGTGATCAGAAATTCTTCAAGCACAGCTAAACCTAAACCAAGCAGGTTGTCAGGTGTCATACCTGCAGTCATCACTGCAGCTGCAAGCAAGGGTGCAGCGCAACAGAGCAAAGAGGAAGCTTGTGGGCACAACAAAACTTTCCATTGGCAACAGTTTCACCACAGATTCTACGAGCATTCGTTGATTGGGTTTGGCTCGAAACTCAGGAACTATGGGTCTGGAATCCCCTTTGGAGATGTGCAGGATGGCAGTGTCAACCTCAGTCCCGAAAATCCATCTATCTGCAAATTTCACAAGCACTTGCCCTACATACTTTTCTTGCATTCCTTGCCTTCTGAGAGCAACAATGGATCGGAAGAAAAGATGGTGTGGCAGTTGAATTAGGTCTGGCATCCACCAGTCATGGCAAGACGAGGATAAGTCCCTTGTGCTCACACTGAAGTTGTTCCAAAACTGACCATCAACAGACCTGCCTTCAGGCCTGTTTCCTCTTTCAACAGGGTCAAGAAGCTCTGTACATGCTAAGAAAGCTAGGGAGTCGATGCATCTGCTCACTATGTGAAGCTGCTCTGCATGAGGAGATAGGCTCTCGCAATGATGAAGAACAGTTAGAGTATCTTCCCAGCCCTGCAGAGCAACCTGCACAATTTTCTTGCAACAGAATTTCTTCAGAAATGAGGCTCCTTAAATCCAAACACAAAACCTTGAACTACCAGATCTTCTGCTGTTGGTGGACAAAGAAATAAAATCGGCAAGATGGCAGGTGAAGTGCAGAGCTTGGAGATGATTTGTACCTGGCTAATGTAAAGATCACTTCTTTCACACAGGTTTGCCCGGCCATAATCTTCAGACATTTGCAAATACTCTGCAGCACATCGGAGGGCAGCCACATTTGACGGCTCCATGAGAATGGTTGAGCCATAGCAGAAGTTTGCAATCAGCTCAAAAGTGTCAGCTCCCCCAGGACAATCACTCGAGAGCTTCACTTCCTTGCAATCGACCAGCAGTTTCTTGAAATACCCACTTCGGGAAACCAGGGGAAACTGCAGCCAAACTCAAAAGAAAAAATGCAAGGTCCCCCCCATCTTTCATGCAGTGTCCCCAGAAGAAGTGCTTCCCAAAAGAAACTTTATGTCGACAGTGGGCAACGGATGGTAGTGAAGAGCACACCACAAAAAAAGGATTGAAGAGCAGAGTTGTTTTGTGGAGATTTATTTTTCAGACAGTCGTCTAACTGACATTTTCTTTCGAACAAAAGAATCACTTTGATATGATATGTCTCTCTTACCTTGTGGAGATGGAAGCTCCGGTGCTTGAAGTGTATGGTGATGGATGTCGGTAAACCAGTGGCTTCACACCTGCCAGCCACCAATGTGAGAAGAATATTAGCTCAAGAAGAAACAGTCAGTTCTGCACCCAAAAAACTCGAAACTTTCTGACACAAGGGTTTATGCTTCAATATTGAAAATTGAGCTGAGAAGGTGAAATTTCTTTGCTCAAGTGCATGAAACCTAACCATAGAAGAAATTCATAGGTCATGCTTCAAAGTGGAAAGAAATGTGCCTACCAAGCTTGAATGTTGCGCCTGAGTGCAGGTCCAATGGAGGAGTTCATTAAGGGTCCAGTTGTTCCAGGCTTCTTCTTGGGTGCACTACCAGCTTCATAGCTGTAGTCATGATCAGAATAGTAGGAAGGATTCATAACCATCACAACTGCATCCTCCTCCTCCTCCTCTCTCTCCCCACACGGATACTCCAAAAATTCTTCCTCATAGCCCCCGATATTATCCTCCTCCTCATCAGCTTCCTTGTTGTTGAACTCACTGTTCTGCCCTTTGACATCCATACTACTGTGTGTCTTGAGCTTCTGAAGTTGGTTCTGCTTCGAGAGCTCAGCTCAGAAGCAGCAGCTCATCACAGCACACCAATGCCCAAAGGAACCAAAAACAAAAATATGCTAGTCAAGCTGGAGATCAGTGTAGAAAAAACCCAGTCTAGTTCTCAGAAACTCCATGGGTCTTCAAACACAAAAAGCTTGCAAGTTCAACATACAAAATATATATACATATCTTTATATGGAGCTTCTTAAAACTACCAATCATGACACAACTCTCTCTGCAACTGGTCATGAGCAAATCTGCACATATCCATCTCCTCCTCTTCTTGGACTTCTTCCTCTTCTTTCTTCTTCTTCTTCACAAACCCAGAATAGCCACAGCTCAAAACTAAGAACCCAACATTACATAAACAGCTAAAAAAGTGTACTATTTTCCAGTTTCTGAAGAAAAGCTCAAAACCCACAATGGGTCAACAACAACAGCAGCTGCAGCAGCAGCAAGAGCAACCAAACTCCAAAACTCTTCACAATGGGTGGTGGCATAATAATATGAAGAAGAAAGAGCTTGTGTGCAACTCGTCTAGTGTAGTTTTGATGAATTTGTTTTTTGGGAAAACTAGGTACCTAATCTACACAGGGGCATAAATCTGTACTCCTACTACTACTATCACTCTCCAGAGCTTCTGAGCTTCTGACCAAATCCTTTGCATTTTCTTCTTCCCACTGGAGACTTTTACTACAACCCAAAACAAACAATCCCATTTTGCACTCACTCTTTGTTGACTTTTGTTTTTGGTTTTGTGGGTTTTTTTGAAAAACAAAATCTGCAGCTCCAGTGGCTGCTTGCAGGCTGCCGTCTTCAGCTGCTGCTGCTGCTGCTGCCACCACCAAGACAGCACTGCTTGCTGCTTGCACGCTTGAAGAAGGACTACGTCTGCAGGAAACCAACAAACAAAACAAACAAACAAGCAACAGGGCCCTATAAATGGGTAAATCAATTATCAAAGTTACTAGTTATTTGCCTTATTACAAGGGCAGCTTCAATAAATGTCTGTGGAATAATTAATTAATTTTGGTCCAAAATAGAATATTTAATTCAATATTCTCAAAAATATTCTCCAAGATTCTCTTTGATTTCTTTCACAAAAAAATTGGGTTTAGGGGAGGCAGAAAAAATTGTTGGAAATTTCAACATTTCTGAAAATATTATAATTAGTGCCTAAGCTGCCAAGGTACTATGGTACCTACTTAAGCCTGCAAAAGGGCATATTTTCAGTGTTTTTTTATTTTTGGGCCCGATTTTAAGATAACCATTACTATTACCTTGGCACTTAGCAGGGTTTTTAACCTTGTCTGTATTGTCTGTATATAGAGAAAAGGTTATGGAATTAGTGTACTAATAATATATAGAGGCCATTGAATAGGCTTGTGTGTAGGCGTGAAGAAAAATTGTTATGGCCAATGAAATTGCTTGATTTGGTGGTTTGAATTATTTTTCTTAGTTATCTTGAGTGATTTCGGACTTCAATGTGTAATAGGGCTTGGTAGGTTGTGAGACTTTAAGAGGACCAATGGAAATGGTTGAAGGGGACCATTATTTCCAAAGTTCAGCAGAATAGAGTTGCACAATTTTTCAGGCGAATGGGATTGCTGGATTTGCTGGTCTCAATCGGTTTTTTTAGTTTTCTTTTTGGTCTTGGACCCTCGTTTAAAGGCCTTGGGACCAATTTGAAGCTTTCAACCAATAAGATTGCTTGAATTCATTGGTGCCTCGACCTTGGACCCTCGTCTAAAGTTGCCCTAAGTATCTTGAGTGAACTACCGGCTCTCAATGCGTAGTACCTATTTACAGACAGGGTTCTTGCCCCTTCCTCATGGACTTTGCTTTTTTCTTCCCACAATTTTGTGAGCTAGATGATCTCATGAACATTGACAAGAGGACTTAGCCAAATATAGCTACAGATCACAGAGGAAAGTAAAAACTAGTTCAGAATCGTCCTTGAGGACATGCTGGAACCTATTGTAGGGTGTTCTTACGAAGGGCTATTAGATAGTCTAGGCCAAAAATAGTGGCAGCCAATTTTAGGAATAGAATTTCCATGCAACCAATGAGAGGTCAAGTCATGGAGTGAAGGGGCCCCACTTTTGTTCCTGTGGGTGCTTATGATTCATATTAATCAGTTCATGGGTGCACCCACACTTCTTTTTCTTTTTTTAAAAGAAATTTGAAAGGAGGCACATTGATTGGCCCATCACCACTTTTTCTAAACATTGGGCACTCCTCCCCCAATAGAAGCACCTCTTTGGACCCCAAGTAGCAAAATAGATATAAATGTGCTCTCCTATGGCCCACCTTTTTCAATTTGTATACATGAGAGTTGGACTTTGGGCAAACCATATGGGATAAAGCTGAGGTGCTAAGGGGAAAGTCTTGGGGAACAACTTTGGAACTTGGTGAACCCCATGGGAACACATTTGGGAACAAGGGAAAGAACAAAAATAACCTCCACCTCCCTCTGCCAAACAGAAGAAAACTGAATCCATCGAGTGCATTCTCATTGACTGCATGAAACTTTTATTTTCAAAATAATTTTTGTCATCATTTTTGGTCTGAGAGAATCCTTTGCAGAAGTTGCACTGACTCTCTTTTTTTTGTCACCAAAGTCTTTTCCAATGATCATACCCTAGTACCTTGCTGCAGGGTTCCTTTAACCGGGTCAGAGTATTAGTTTCTTAATAGACAAAGGTTCTAGTGGGTTATCCTCGGGGTGTGGCTCTGAAGTCAGATCTTTTTTCATGTCTTGAAATTTGAGAGCACGCAAGAATTTGTGTGTATGTTTTCATATGTGTGACTTGGTAGGCTTTGATAGTGTTCTGCATTGATCTTGTAGACCAAAACAAACTTTGTTTCATTCAATTTTGTGAGATAGGTGAGATGGTGATCATCCACAAGAGGACTAGTTTAAAACTTCTCTCTTGCTATATTTTTTCAACATGCTTGAACCTAGTCTCTAAATCTTCAAATTTCAGAATTTTTTTCTTCAAAATCTGCTGACTATGGGCCATTTTTTCCTAAAACAAAATACTTTGTAAAAGTTGCAGTACCAAATTTTGGTCACCAAGTGACCAAAATTCGCCCCAAAAAAAATGACAAGGTACTTGGCAATTTTGACACCGATTATAACTATCTTTCAAAAATGTTGAGATTTCCAAAAAACTAAATTCAAAGAAAAAAATCTATAAAGGAAAAATTTTAAATGTTGTAGAATATTTTATAGTCAACATAGAATCCTCAAAATAAAATAATTATTCAACAATGAAATGTTGAATTTACCATGGTAGTACAGTAGCTAAAATGATGGCCGATCAGCCATTAAAATATTTAGCGAAATTTGGCTATAAGCGAGATGTGTAAGTAAAAAGATATTTACACATCATTTTATATTGTTGGCTACCTACTGGAACCTAATATAGGAATCTGACAATTTAGACTTTTTTAATAATTCTATTGAATTTTGTGTCATTTTTCCATCAAAAAATCTTTTGCATAGGTTATGAAAATCAGATTTTTAGGTTGAAAGATTGAGCGTGTTTTTTCTTTCCCAATTTTGTCATGTATCTGAAGCTGCTGATAATTCATAAGAAGATTTAGACACATTTAACTAGCTATATAGACAACAAGATTAGAAAACAAAAATCCTTCTATATTGTTGGTTATCAATTACAACCTTTTATTAAAAATCTAGCAATTTGTATTTTTCTCAAAATGCTATGAATGTCCCATCCTTTTTTCATTAAAATAATATTTTTATAGTTCAGAATTAGATTTTTTCAGATCAAAATTCTGAAGAAATTCCCCCCAAATGATGTCTGCTATGAACTTCACAAGTTCAGTTTATGTTGAGCTATCGCAATGGGGTTAAGCCACCATGATAGCAATATTGAATTTTTCTTTCAATTTTTCTAATGTAGTCAAAGTGACAATCATCCATAACAAGATTGAAGCCAAAAATTGCTAGTCACAAGATGACATGGAGTGATGATATATGACACTTTTCTGTAACAATTCAGACAACCTTCTAGTAACATAATGCAGAATATGTGACTATTTCCATTTTTAAATCTCAAAATCTGGGAATTAAAAAGTCAAAAATCTAGGAATTTCCACCCTTTTCTGAAATTCGCAAGAGTGCAAAATTTCACCTAAAAACAAAAAAAAATGTTTCACTCGATAGCAAGGTTATTAGCCACCTTCTAACTTCCATCCCTTGGAGACTGAATCCCCATTCTCATATCTGATTTTTTTTTCTTTTTTTTTCTGTTTATTAGCTGTTGATGGTTGGGATCAGTTGTTTTTTTTCAATTCTTTTTTTTCATAAGTGTGGGAAATTTTCACTGGAAAAACATTTATTTCCAACTTTTTTCTCTAGTAATTCTCAAAATATCAACTATAACTTGTCACAAAAAACTCATTGGTTGAGATAGGACATAAGATACTAGTTCACATCTAGATTTTTGGTCACTTGGTAGTTTTAATACTTTGCTAATACATTCTCCTAACTGATTTTGTTACTTTGTATTCCTACTTTGGGTAGTATATTCCAATGTTGGGTGGGTAATAACTCATGGTTCCAGTTCTGGTGAGTAAGAACCAAATCAGAATTGAATGGGTAATAACTCATGGTTGCAGTTCTGGTTAATAAGAACCAAACCAGAATTGAACAGGTAATATAACCCACAGTTCCAATTAATAAGAACCAAACCAGAAGTGAATCTGATCATTGAAACCAGAACACAAACCAAAATCTGATTTTACTTTCTTAAAGAAGGGACCTGGAACTAGGTTCTGGGTTCTTTTTTTTAGGTGTGGAACTGGAATCAGAACTGCGATTTTTTAACATTTTTTTTTTTTTGAAAAAAAAGTGACCAAAAATAAGGGAATAATCAAATGTTAACCAGCAATGAACCACTGGTCCCAATCTAGGTTAATGAAAGGTTCCACTGGAATTGTGTCTGATTTTCAAAACTGAAACCCAAATGAGAAATTATATTTTTAAACTTGAAGAAGAAGAAGAAGAAACCTGAAACCAGATTCCAAATCCCATTTATTTATGTGTGGAACCAGAAGCCCCCCAACCAAGATAGCTCTAAAAAAATTTTCAGAACTTGAGGTTCTTCATAAAAGTGCACAACCCACCAACTCTCGTATATTCCATACTCACTCATTCTTGCAACTGAATTGTTACTTCCATTTCATACTTGAGTTATGAAACTCAATTGGGACTTGCTTGTGGCAGTTCTTGAGTTAGGATACTCAATTGGGACTTGCTCAACGTGTGCGTGGAGTGAGGATTATTAGATACTTGTTAGGAGAATAGAATTGTAGCACATCTGATTTGCTCATTATCCTTGCTAGTTCAGCTCGAACGTTGATTTGAACAAGATGCCAAACTTTATTAATAAGAATATAAAAATCCAGAATCGTAGAAGAAATACATAAAGAGAGAGGTGTGAGGTACCATTTGAACATCTATGCTCTAAGAATAGTCCAAATCTCAACTCAATTATCAACTGCTTGTAACAAGTCGAAATTTAATTGGGTCTTAAAGAGGGGTGAAATCAAAAGGTGGAATAATTGCTCTATTCATAATTTTGAGACCCTTGTTCCTTTTCAACCTCACCTCTGATTCTTAATGCTTCTTTTAAGAATTTTTGTTTGATAGCCAAGTGACTATCATCCATACAAAGATGTCGAAAAAGTGACAAGCGGTCACTAAGAAAATTTAGCCAAATTTGGCTATGAATCAAATATGAAATATAATTTTGCAATCATCCATCTATATTTTGGCTACAGCCTGAAAACCAAATATATCTGGCGATTTTCACAAATTTGTTTCTCACTTCTGACAATTGAAAACCTCCAAAATCATTCAATTTCGAATTTTTTAATGTTTAATTTCTCTTATTGGCAAAATTTCGCCAGTTAAAAAAATAAAAATAAAGCCTGCCTCACATTCTAAGTATCTAATTTGTTAAATTCTTGCCTGTTTGTTCATGGTTGAACAAGGACATTGCAGATTGGTTTGTTATGTGCGGGCGGTAGTTAGGCAATTAATTTCTCATATACTTAAATCCTGGTAATTGAGTTATGACTTTGGTACTTTTCTCTTTTTTGCCTTTTCTGTTTCTTCTTGTGTTCTCTTGCACTAAGTTAATGTTTGGCAGGTTCATTAATCTAGTGTCTGGACAAGCTTTGCCCTTTTATCATTTCAAAGAATAAGTATTCAACATCTCGAGGACACACTGATGGACACATTGATGTGTGTGAGAGTGGGAGTACAATATTGGCTTAAACTGGTCTATAACAAGGGGTGCGTCACACTGTGGCCTTGCCATTTACATATTAAAAGGTATCTTAAGGCAAAAGAAGATTTATGAAAACTCAAATATTTCACCATGTAAAAAATGTAATCTTCAAAATGTACTCTCAAAAAAGCCAAAATCCTTCAAGATATTATAACTCAATAACTAATCTCAAGTTTCAACACAAGCCAAAATATCATTTTTCAAAAATCTTCATATAAAAATAGGCCTATTAGGTAGGGGCCAAAATCCCCTAAGCTACTATACTCTATAAGGAATCTAAACACAATATCCTTGCCTTGGTAGGCAAGCCCAACAAAGCAAGTTGATATCCACCTGCACTAAGGATCAGTTGACACTTAATAATTATTGGGTTGTGGCTTATGAAAACCCCCTAATATTACATATGCCCATAGTTAGTTGTTAATGCAGTCAGTATAAGAGTATTGCTACAATTCTTTTTCCCCCAGTCTGCCCAAGTTTTGCCCCATTTTTTTTCACCTTGGCATTTCTAGACATGTTTTGGGTCCGTGTTTTCATACATGTTTTCCCCATGTTATGAGTGCTAGGGGATATGTAACATGCTACAAGACCCTTTGCACATGCTACCTGACATGGTATGTGACCCTTAGTATGCATAACAACATGGGATGTTATTGGTGTAAAACATAACAGGGTGGAAAAAGGGCAAAAGATAGACTAAGGGTGGGGGAGTTGTAGCTTTACGTGTGTACTGACCACATTGACATCTATGGGCAAACCTAATGTTAGGGTATAAAACTCATGGCACCTCCTTTTCAGATGAGACCATGGCAAAGCCCATGAGCCATGGCCTAAGAGCCTTTGTTCCTAGTGTAAACTCGTGTTGGCCTTTATAAGTGGCTTTTTCTTGTTTTACAAATTTGGGTAGGTTTTTTCTTGAAATGTTTTGAGACCACACAGAATATCAATATCAATATTTTATAAATGGGTGCCAATTAGGGTATCAAAAAAGAATTTGGGTAATAATCGTATTACCGATTATTTGAAATCAAAAGGGTAGGTTTTGATTATTACCCAAAAGGTTAGGTTATCAAATAATCGATTGAGAACTGTCAATTAACTTGTAAATCATAAGCTTTAAAATTTTATTTTAATGTTTAAAGATTGATAACTTGCCTAGATGATAATCAAGTCATCCAAGTAGGTTATTAGATTTTGAAATTTCAATACCATGTAATTATCAATTTAATCAATTATAAAAAATTCAACAACCAATTGATAGGTTA